>VYLQ01000129.1_pt1 | contig 41954 bp, 41 predicted proteins | sample 5115351 | NCBI WGS metagenome assembly VYLQ01 (sample SAMN12291776, study PRJNA351875) | freshwater metagenome | isolation source: freshwater lake | place: USA: Michigan, Lansing Lake | collected 2013-08-14 | reverse complement strand
TATTCTAGCACGCTAAGAATTGAGTTGTCAATCGTGCTTCGCTATTTCTATGCTGGTCGGCTTTTCATCTCATCGGTAAAACCGAGAGCCTTCAAGCCGACATTTCAGGTAAAATCGACTTGAAAACCTTCGCTGGGACTGACGGCAAACTGGACGTATTGGCTGGGATTAACAGTGCCACCTGTATTCCAAGGGTTAGGAAAACTACCTAGCGAGAATAGACTATCATACAACCGCGATATCCCGGCGGTATCTAAGCTAGTGCTGGCTATATTCGCACCCACAGTATCGGCTGCTTTGGGATAGGTTGCGGTATCGGCATTAAATTCACTCCAACCAGCTACGATGGCCGCTTGAGCAGGAGCAACCCCGGCCAACCCCATCAGAGTCAAGGGGGTTAAAATTGTCAGGAATTTTTTCATGGATTTGATGACAGTAATAAGACAAAACTATGGTGATATTTAACGCTAGTTTTGCGCCAATATACTACACCCGAAGCTATCACAAGGGGGGGGGAAGTCAAGGGTTATTTAATCATTATTTATTATGATTATTATATTTAGGATAGTTTTAGGTTATATAAATATTTTTGACTGGTTGCAAGGTTAGAGCTTGCAATGCAGATAAGCGAGGTTCTACCTCTACTTATTTCTTTGACCGAAATTATCAAAATGAACTGCTTTGGTTTTGAAGTTAAATTTTAGGGGGATGCCATCCTGCTAAGATCCATTGTTGTCTAACTGTGGTGGCAATCAAATTATTGAGTTTTAATGCCATAACTGTTGCACGTCCACAAGGCGTTTTTCCTAAAATTTGTGTTCCCTCTTGACTCCATTGAAAATGTTCTGACCATATTTGTTTTCTTGGATTAAAAAGGGGAACTATTTGCTCAGTTTCGGGGTCTTTTGCTTCGGTTTGTCTGCCCTTATAGCCATTGCATAAACGACAAGCTAACCAGAGATTATATTCATCATCGCTTCCCCCTTTAGCTTTAGGAATGATAGGTTCAATCTCCAGCAATCCTAACACATATTTTTGTAAACTTAAACAATACCCACAGCGATTATTAGCTTGTTGGCGAATTTTATCTTTAGTATAGTCGGGAATAGGGCTAGGATTCATGCTTCTAAGGGTGAAATTAATCCTCTTTTAACCGCTTCATTTAATCCTTGAGACTTCTTTAAGAAGTTTATTTGATAAATTTGCATCAATGACCAAAGTTCCCTATTTTCAAAGGTTGATAAATCCCTCTCTTGTTGTTGATTGAGCAACTCGCTTAATCTTTGATCCTGTTCTGATGCCATTTGTAATTGAGTTAATTTGATAATTTCTTCATCTGATAATGAATTTAGGGATGAGATTTTTTCGCCTTGATAATTGGGACTAATAGAAAAAGCGATCGCTTCTACTAATATATCATTAAGATCACGGTTAATTGAATGGGCTAAGGATTGAGCTAGATTAAAAATCTCATCAGGTAAAGTTAAAGTAATTGAAATAGCCATAAACTTTTTTTATGCTGGTTTATAGAGATATTATAATTATAACTCAAATTTTTTGACGATTTCGAGGCAAGATTTGCCGATAACTTAACTCACAGCAAACCCTGTTAACTTACGAGTTTCCAGATCGTAAAAAGCTAAAACTATATCTTCTTTAGAAATACCCTCCCTTAATAATTCCGTAGCGATACCTTCCTCAGTCCAATCCTCCTCAATATAAATCTTCTCATTTTTAATCCTAATATGGACTTGAATATTCCTGATTTTTTTCTTGCCTTCCCAACCCATAAAAAGCCAAAAATACTGATCATGTATCTCGTCAAAAACAAGACAACTTTCTTGATCTAAATTAGCAGAACCAGAAACCCATTCATGATATTCTGTTAATACTTTTTTAATGGCATTGCGATATTTTTTTAGTCTATCCATTGTAAAATTTTCTCCTTTTCCATCTCAACAACCAGCAAAAGTAATTGATTTATTTTCACAATAGCTTGAATTGATTCTCGTTGGAAAAAATTTTCATAAATGCTGTCTTTAATGGCTAGATAAATTTGATATTCACTGACCACGGTGCACCCCTACCATTGGCGCAATGATATTATTGTAGGGGCGAATTGCATTCGCCCTCTTTCTTACTTAGGGGAGGATTGTTGATTACTTGCCTCTAGTTTTTTCGGCCCAAACTTTGCTGGGTAATCCCCAAACATAGATGAAACCTTCGGCAGCTTTATGATCAAATTGATCCTCGGCCCCATAGGTAGCTAAATCGGGAGAATAGATAGAATTGACCGACTGACGACCGACCACTTTAGCGTTACCTTTAAACAGTTTCACTCGCACCGATCCCGTTACCTGTTCTTGGGTTTTGAGGATAAAAGCATCGATCGCTTCCTTTAAAGGACTGTACCACAATCCTTTATAAATTAACTGTCCGTAGGTATCTTCAATTCCCCGTTTATATTGGGTAACATCTCCAGTTAAAGTCAAACTTTCTAGGTCCCGGTGAGCGTCAATTAAAACTAATAAAGCTGGGGCCTCGTAAATTTCTCGCGATTTAATTCCCACCACCCGGTTTTCGATCATATCTAACCGACCAACACCGTGTTTACCCACCAGGTCATTTAATTGACTAATTAGCGTGACAGGAGCGAGATTTTCTCCATTTAAACTGACAGGAATCCCCTGATTAAAACCAATATCGACGTATTCCGGCTCGTTGGGAGTATCGGCGATCGCTTTGGTCATTAAATAGATTTCTTCCGGGGGTTCCGTCATCGGATCTTCCAAGGGACCGGCTTCAATGCTGCGCCCCAACAGGTTACGATCGATACTAAAAGGCGAGGATTTTTTCACGGGAGACTCGATCCCGAATTTTTCCCCGTAGGCGATGGTTTCTTCCCGACTCATGCCCCATTCCCGGGCGGGAGCGAGAACTTTTAAACTAGGATTGAGGGCCATAATGCCCACATCAAAACGCACTTGATCGTTACCTTTGCCGGTGCAACCGTGAGCGACGGCATCGGCCCCGTATTTCTCGGCGGCCTCTACTAATAATTTAGCGATTAAAGGACGAGCCAGGGCGGTAGAAAGGGGATAACGATTTTCGTAGAGGGCATTAGCTTGAATTGAGGGAAAAGCGTATTCTTTGACGAATTCTTCTTGGGCATTCACCACTAAGGATTCGATCGCTCCGCAGCGCAGAGCTTTTTCTTGAATTGGTCCTAATTCGTCTCCCTGTCCTAAATCGGCGGCTAGGGTAATCACTTCTTCTACTCCCCATTCCTGTTTGAGATAGGGAATACAGACGGAAGTATCGACTCCTCCGGAATAAGCTAAAACCACTCTCTTGGCGCGTCCCATAATTTTTTCACCTAAAAACGACTGATTGATTACTCTTTCAAGTCTATTATATATCTTGGGTATTTGATGCTTCTTTTTTAATGCTTTTTTGTTGAGTTTTTGATGAAGAAAAGGCATAGGAAGTCACGAGTAAAGAGCAAAAACTAAACGGGTAATCAGCCGCTATTTACGTTTACTGGCCGGACGACGAGAGGATTTTTTCGGAGCGGTATTTTGGGGATTATCGTTAGTTTTATCTTTAAATATTGGAATAGTAAAATGAAACTGACTGCCGTGATTTTTGCCCCTGGATTCTGCCCAAATTTTGCCGCCCCAACCATTAACGATCTGACGACAGATAGCCAGTCCTAACCCGGTTCCCCCGGCACTGCGTCGCAGGGCCCCTTCCTCTTGGTAAAAGCGATCAAAAACCTGTTCTAAACGATTGGGTTCGATCCCGCGTCCAGTGTCAGAAATGGTGACTTCTAGAGTTTTTGGTTTTCCCGAAGCGACTTCGATCGAGACATTTCCCTCCCGTCCGGTAAACTTACAGGCATTATCGAGCAGTTTGGAGAGTAATTCCACTAACCACTCGCCATCGGCTAAAACAAAGGGCAGATTAGGGGGGACAAGATTGCTAATTTTTGGGTTGTCGTTGTCGAGATGGCGGGAGTGAACGTGACTGATGGCTAATTCCACACATTCCGATAAAGATAAAGCTTCGGGATTCCAATTAACCCGGCCACTTTCTAACCTAGAAAGAGTTAAAAAATCTTGGATTAATTTACGCATTCGTTCCGCATCTTTCAAGGCAGTATCAAGCATAATTTGGCGCATTTCCGCCGGCATATCTGGTTCCGAGGCCAAACTTTCTAGACAGACTTGAATGGTGGACAGGGGGGTGCGTAATTCATGGCCGGTAATGGCGACTAAATTAGAACGAGTGCGATCGAGGGCAGCTAATTGTTCGTTTAAATCCTGTAAATTAGCGTAGGCTTCTGCTTGAATGAGAGCGACTCCGATTTGAGTGGCCACCGCGTCCACAAGGGCGACATCCTCGCTTTTCCAAGTGGTGGTATAGGGTCCACAGTGATGCAGTTCCAACATTCCCAAGAGACGACTTTGGTAAAAAATCGGCACTAATAACCAAGAATAGATGGAACATTCCCGCACCAGATTTTGAATGGAATCCCCGGGGAGACGGGGATCGTGAATAGCGTCTTCGATTTTCAGGGATTCTCTCAATTCCAACACTTCCTGAAACAGAGGATTATTTTTCAGGGGCCATTTTTGTCCTTTGATGGAAGTAATGCCGGGGTTTAAAAATTCGTGTTCGATGGTGGCGTTAATGTCGGCTTCCTTACAACGATAGACCACGCAGCGACAGACTCCTAATCCCTCGCCCAATTTCTGCACTGCTACCTGTAGGATATCTTCCGGATCGAGGGAACGACGGATCGCCGCTGTCACCGAGTTGATCAGTCTTTCCTTGTGTTCTTTCGATGCCAGGGAGCGATTGGCTTTCAGCAGTTTATACTGTCCTGCTTGCAAATAAGTGACCAATCGCTGGACAAAGGGATCCGGTTCATCTTGATGATCCCTGTCCGTCAGTTCACAGATCAGGTATTCTTCTTGGGCGCGCCTAATTTTGTCGGCTAGTTCGGGACGATAATCGAGAATATGATTTAAAAGAATTTGGGCGGCCTGTTGACTCCCATGGCGATCGCTCGTCCAAATCCCCTCAAAACGACGATTATTATCCATAGCTGCCCCATTTTCCCCCTCTGCTGTCAGATGGGTTCGCTCCTGACAGATTAAACAACTAGCATAATGGCGACTGATAACCACTAGATGCCATTCTTGGGCTAAACTGTCCTCTGGTTGAAAAGCGATCGTCTCGTAAATGTCGGAACTATGCTTAAAATCGGTTTCTGGGGCCGACAAAACATAAACTTGCCCGCTTTTTTGGGCAATGCGTCGATAGCGATGGGCCTCTTGACGATAAAAGCGCTCACGCTGAAAACTGGCAATCACTAATGGTTGATCGTCTTCCGCTAAAACCTGATCCTCCATGGCGTGGGATAGCGCGGTCAGGGATGCTTTGAAGTACATCTGCGTTCGCCATTGGGGGAGTAACTGCAACAGTTCTGTTAAAACAGAAGTTGATCTGCTCATCGATGATCTGTTTCGAGTCGAGTGTGACTAGCAAGCGCAATAGAGGGAACTAGCAATTTCCCCCTTGACCCTATCCTACAGGCTCAAGGGGACAAGAGGTGAGATCGTGATGGCAAGAAATTTAAACCGAGTGATGCCAAAAGTGAGCGAAATTATTCTAGTTAACTACAGGTGGCTGAATAAATCTAAAAACCTTGTTGGGTAAGACTTTTAGACCTTTTGGGAAATCAAAAAGTGCCTTAGCTAGGAGGGATCGGGGGGAAAATTTAGGGACTTTTTCCCTGAAAATTAGGTAATTTACCAGATGAAAATGGGTAAAACCCTACACCCTACACCCTACACCCCACACCCTGCCCCCACGAGAAACTTTTTGCCGCAAACCCTAACTAGATGTAGGCGACTTTCATTGCCCAAAGGATCAGAGCAATAATACTACCGATAACGATAATCGACGATATCGCCACTACTGCCGGTTTATCGGCTCCCTCGAATTTCATGATGCCACGATTTAAGTCTGACATTGCTCTTAACTCCTTTTCATGAGATGGATGTGGAAAGTATGAGACACTTTAGGATCATAAATTAGCGAACTCTCATCTATCCGTGTTATTAGAAATTGGTATCATTCGGCTGTCTTTAATCATTCTAGGCGTTCTTTTCGCCCTTGCCCTTTTCCTTGAGGCTATTTTAAGAATTGTCTTCGGGTTCGGTAATCCGCTTATTTACGAAGCTGATGCCGAAATTGGCTATCTTTTGGCTCCTAATCAACAAACACGCCGTTTTTCCAATCTTATCGCCGTTAATCAGTATTCGATGCGGAGCGATCCGATTACACCTCAACGGCCCCCAGAGACGACGAGAATAATGTTAATCGGTGATTCGATCGCTAATGGCTCCTGGTGGACAGATCAAAAAGAGACCATTGCTGCTTTAATCACCAAAAATTTAGGCCAGAATCTGACGGATTCGGTGCAAGTTCTCAATGCTTCGGCTAATTCGTGGGGACCGCGCAATCAATTGGCTTATCTGCGACGTTTCGGAACCTTTGAATCCCAGGTGATTGTGTTATTAATGAACACCGATGATCTGTTCGCTTTAGCTCCTAGTTCGGCGGTGGTGGGACGAGAAATTAATTATCCCGCTCGCCGGCCGGCTTTAGCTTTAATCGAATTATATGATCGATATTTTAAGCGTTATCCTCCCCTACCACCGGTGCAAGAAGGAGGCGATCGAGTGGGCAATAATTTAACCGCTCTTGCCCAAATTCAAGCCCTTGCTCAGGCTAATCAAGCCCGTTTAATTATCGCTATTACCCCCCTCATTCGCGAAGCTCAAAAACAGGGGCGAGATTATGAATTGAAATCCCGTCAAAGACTAGCGGATTTCACCGACAACCAGCAGATTTTTTATCTAGATTTTCTGCCCATTTTTCAAGCCCATCCTAATCCTGATTCCCTCTATCGCGATAATATTCACCTCAGTGGAGACGGTAACGAGTTAATTAGTCAAAAACTCGCCGAGGCAATCAAAAATGTCTTTTAAGTAGGGTCAGTTATCAGTTATCAGTTATCAGTTATCAGTTATCAGATGTGAGTTTACTGGGGAGCATCTCAGTTCTGCGATGAGTATAAACACTTAGAAAAACCAGCGATCAGCAAAATTTGGTTTTGCAAGTGATACTAAATCCAGTTATTAAAGACTGATTATCTATTCCTCCTTTTGCCTTTTGCCTCTTGCCTTTTGCCTATCCTCATAAGTAGCCTATACTCAACGGATTTAGTAAGCTAAACGGCGCTTAACCTGCATGATCCAATAGCTATAACCCTTTTGGAGTCTATATCGGTGATCCGAAGTAAAAGCCGTTTAGCTTATGAAAAGAAATAGTGTACAATGAAGTGCATCAACCTCAGAATTATCCCAATTCTTGAGGTTGATGCGTTTTATTTTTGAAATGGCGACTTATGAAAATCACAAAAAGCATCCTCTTGGCAGTTCCCCTGCTGTTATCAGGTCCCTTATCCCACGGAGTAATTGCACAGACAGCTCCAACAACTCGCTTCCAAGGAAATATTTCAGGGGTTTTCACCGGTGCAGACACTGGGGTTGTTACCGGTTTAGGGACTAATAATTTCACCTAGGGCGTAGGATCACCACCGGGTCGCTTGACTTTTACGGGAAAACCATTTGATGTCAATGTTACGACTGGATACGTTTACGGACCTCGGGCTAGGAATGATCGGGAAGTTTTTTCTTTAGGTACGCTGGACTATTTTAATGGCACAATTCAAGGAGGGACAGAAGCTAACAGCGTCCGACTAGATGTGACAACGCAGGTGACTTCTCCAGTAGGAACTAATCCTACAACTTTTCAAGCTCCACTCAACTTGATCAACTCTCCCAATACAAGCGATCCGATTGCCAGTGCCGACTCGGTTTTTCTTCCTAAAAATCTACCGCCAGTAGTCATGCAAACACTAGGTGGCGCTCCTATAACTCTGGAAATACCTGGTTTTGGGACAACTACAGGAAGCGGGTTTTCTACAATCGACCAGTTCTTTGTCTTAGAACGGGGAACGGCTACAGCTGATTTGCTAGGTCGGTTTGTACCAGCTTGTGAGCCAATTGTCAACGGAGCTACCTCTGTTTCCATCAGTGGTCCGACCATCACAGCAACTTTTATGCCTAATTTTAATCTGACAATTTCTCAGGCTGCCGCTCTTTGTGGTTACGATCACTTCAATTGGTATCAAGTAGTGACTCAGGCTCCTGCTCGGGTAGTCCCGCCAGGTTTAACTGTCCCTTTTGTCGATCCACCTACTGGTGGGGGTCCTCAATTTGGTGGCTTTGCAGACAACTTGCCTTTTTACTGGGACGAACAGGGATCAACTGGCACAGGTTATCATCTCCAAGACAATTTAACAGCAGCAAATAAATTGCTTTATGAAGATACGCCAGCACAGCCATTAAATGCTAATGAATTTCTAGGTTTTACAACTGCCTTGGCTGGTGTCTTGCCTGATAATACTTGGGATACACTTTACGTCTTTCGTTGGAAGAGTAACTTTAACGGAACAAGTGGAGGGGTTACTCCATTCCGTAACATTTCTCCTCCAGATCCAGGTGGCACAGGTGGTGTATTCGATCTCCAACTAGATCTCAATCCTGATGAAGTACCAGAAGAAGTAAGGAATCTAATGGAAAGAGATGGTTCTCGAAATGCCTCTACCACAATTGAACCTGCTGCCAAAGTACCTGAACCTTCGACACTACTGGGAACTATTCTCGCTTTAGGGGTTGGGCTTTTCTCCAGGAAAGCCAAGAAAAATCAGAAGCATTGATGCAATGAGTTGAGTAACATTACCATCTGCCAAGGTTACTCAAAAAAAAACTAACACTCCTCAACCAGCTTGACTTGAGGAGTTTTTTTTATAATTTTTGCAGTTTATTTGTCATTAAGTCAAACCGCCAATTTGCTGTTACATAGCGCCTTTCACTTTCAACATAGTGGGGATAATTTTCTATATCATAGAATTGTGAATTACTAGAAAACTTTCCTAATTGAAAAATCCTCAACTTAGAAAATTCCTCATTTTCCTGACAATTGTTAACATCAAACAATTTGCTATAACGAATACTCCTTCTTAACGGGCCAGTTCCAGGATAGTATTCGTCACTTTCTGGTCTGCCAGTAGCAAAGAGAACTGCGAGAAAATGATCGTTGGCTGAAAATACAAACTTCTCAGGTCCGACTGTAGTAACATTTTCCAGTTGGCACGCCAACGTCAGTTTTGGATAGTTATACAAGCGCAGCTTGCCTTCGCTATAAGTTAAGAATTTTTTTTCGTTATGAGAAAATCCATAAATCCTTTGTGGGAAAGTGGCGAGTTGACGGCCGGTTTCTAAATCCCAAAAAGCTGCCCGATCTTTTTGAGATGTAACAAGAGTTTTTCCGTCTGCTAAAAGTAAAATCTCTCTGACGACAACACCTGTTGCCATGTGAAAATTATAAATAACTTCCCCTGTAGTTTTGCTTTTAACAATAATTTGACCGCTGCGATTACCAATAATTTGATAAGCTATAGTTCTTGTCATTCCTGCTTCTAAATTATTTCTTTGAATTGGATTATGCGACAATAAAATGCCAATAATTCCGAGAATAACGATGATGATTTTTAGAGCAATTAGCTGGAATTTTTCTCTCATGCCTAAATTTTTATTAATGCAAAGGACACCAGTACACGGCCAATTCAAGTCTGAATTGCATCAGGATATATTACTGTTTACTGTTTACTGTTCACTGAAAATACTCCCCAATTCATAATTCATAAGTGGGTGGTTGGAATTAAATATAAGATGAACGTAGGTTGGGCTTCGGCCTTGATCTCAGCCGAACGGTTGAAGCATGAAACCCAACGCCCGCTCATGTTACGCTACCGCTAACCCATCCTACAAATAATTGTACCTCCCTACTTAATTCCCTAACAACCATACCAAAGCTTTTCTATCTGCTTTGCTAGGGCCAATAACTTGGAGCGATCGCTTGTATCCCTTAAGAGGGTGACATGGCCTAATTTTCGACCGGGACGGGACTTTTTACCGTACCAAAAAACCTGAGCGTCTGGAATTGCCGCTAAAACTGCTCTTTTTTCGCCATAATCGCCGTCACTATCCTCAAAACCCAATAAATTAACCATGACTGCCCCGGCAGATTTTAAATCCGTGGCTCCAAGGGGCAAATTAGCCACTGCTTGCAGTTGTAGGGCAAATTGGGAGGTAAGACAGGCAGAAAGGCTGTAATGACCCGAATTATGGGTACGGGGAGCGATTTCATTAATCAATACCTCTCCCTGCGGAGTGACAAATAACTCTATCCCGAAAACACCCACCGCCGACAAACTACTTAACAGATGATGGGCGATAGGTTCGGTTTGAGCGTGTAAAGATTGGTTAAGAGCGGCGGGAGCGATTACCCAGTGACAGACTTGCTCCTTTTGATGAGTTTCCACCACGGGATAGGTGACGATTTCCCCAGTTAATCCCCTAGCGGCAACGATGGCTAATTCTCGCTCGTAGGGAATATAAGCTTCTAACATCAAGTCAAGACGCTCTAATTGCGGCTTTTTGGCGTTTAATTCTTCAGGAGTGCGGATAATAAAGGTTCCTTGACCATCATAACCGTGTCGTCGCGCTTTCAGCACTAGCGGAAAAGGATAATTTTCTAATTGGGATAAATTATCTATCGCCCAAAAATCAGGCACAGGCAACCCTAGGGAGCGTAAATAACATCTTTGCTCGTATTTATCCAATAGGGGGCGCAGATTTGCCAAACTAGGATAGAATTTAACTCCTGTGGCTGCTAATTCTTCTAGGGCATCTAAATTAACAAACTCATTTTCAAAAGTGATCAGATCACAATGTTGAGCTAGTTTTTTTGTGCCTTCCACGTCGGCTATTTCCGCAAAAACAACCCCGTCAGCTAAAGCAACGGCGGGATCGTCGGGGTGTGGTGTTTGTACAATTAGAGAAATGCCTAATTTCTTGGCTTCCTGTGCCATCATCCAAGCTAATTGTCCACCACCAATAACACCAACCCTTGTTTGCATCATCGATCACATCCTAAAGATTCCGGGGTAGAGATGCCGGTTTTTGAGTTGACACCCTCGGCTCTTTCACAGAGATTTTTGATTTGTTGAGCGTCAAGCACGGCAAAACTAAAATCAGCACCGTTGATATTGACTCCCTCGAAAATGGTGCGCAGCATGATCGCTTCGGCAAAAATGGCATCGCTTAAATCGGAATTTTTAAAGGTACTCAGATAGGCTAACCCATTGGTTAAGTCCGCTCCATGAAAGTTGCCTTCGATGATAGAGGCTCCGTTAAACACTGCCCCGCGCAAATCGGCAGAGCTAAAGTTAGAATCTTGGAGATTAACGTTAGTAAATTGGGCAGATTGCAAATTTTGTCCCGAAAAATCCTTTCCTGTCAGATTCTGGTTTTCATAACTGGCATTGGCTCCTGTGACAGCAGCAGAACTGGCTGCTAAGGCATTGACAGGAGATAGGATAAATAGTATGGCAAAAAAAGCGATCGCTAATCGAAAGATAGTTTTCATCAGGGGAAAATTCCATCAGTGGGCATTCTTGATTTTATAGCAGTAAGTCATCAGCCGTCAGCTTTCCACCAGCCGCCAGAAATTGCTGGCACACAAACCTTTATAATAGCTGTCTGAGCTTATACTGCCATGTAATTTGGTCTAAACAAAAATATTTAAGCCACAGGCCCTCAGCTTTCAGCTAAATGAAGTAAAAGACAAAAGTTAATTAATTTTCTCTCTCCTGACTTCTATTTCTAAGGACAATTTTTGATTTATACAAGAGGTTTGATGGATACACCGCAACTTTTATTCAATGGTTTAGCCGTCGGCAGTATTATTGCTCTGGCTGCTGTTGGGTTAACCCTTACCTGTGGCATTTTGCGTCTGTCTAATTTTGCCCACGGCGATTTTATGACTTTGGGTGCTTACATAACTTGGGTGGTAAATGCTCAAGGGATTAATCTCTGGTTAGCGATGCTGGTGGGGGCAGCAGTGACAGCTATTGCCATGCTCATTGCCGAGAGATTATTATGGAAACCTATGCGCGATCGACGGGCTGATTCTACCACTTTAATTATTATTTCGATCGGTTTGGCTTTATTTCTTCGCAATGGTATTTTAATGATCTGGGGCGGTAGTAATCAACGCTACGATCTGCCTGTGATGACCGCTACAGAAATTTTTGGTATTAAAGTAGCTTTCGATCGCTTGTTAGTCATTGGTTTGGCAATTATAGTTATTATTGCCCTCCATTTTTTATTACAAAAAACTAAGATCGGTAAGGCGATGCGTGCCGTAGCTGACAGTACCGATTTGGCTAGAGTAACTGGAATTAACGTCGAATGGGTTGTCTTCTGGACATGGATAATTACTGGAGTTTTAACTGCTTTAGCCGGAGGTATGTTCGGGTTAGTTACTGGGGGAGTACGTCCCAATATGGGCTGGTTTTTAATCTTACCAATGTTTGCGGCCGTTATTTTAGGTGGTATTGGTAATCCCTACGGAGCGATTGCTGGGGCTTTAATTATTGGTATTGCTCAAGAAATTAGTGTTCCCTTAATTGGTTCTGATTATAAATTAGCCGTGGCTTTATTAATTATGATCTTGCTGTTATTATTCCGCCCTCAAGGTTTATTTAAAGGCACGGTTTAACAGTTATCAGTTATCAGTTATCAGTTATCAGTTATCAGTTATCAGATGTAAGTTTTAAGTTTTAAGTTATTTATCTTCATCTTTATCCCTGTTTACTGATTACTGTTTACTGATCACTGACAAGCCCAATTTTTAATCCTGAATATATTCTTCCCCGGTGATTAAAGCGTATTCAGCGCGGGTAAATTCTCGACCTAAATAAGCAGCATGATCGAACATAGTAATGGGACAAGGTTGGGTTTCTTCGATCACTTTGACGGCTAATTCTTTGGCGGTTCTTGCGGTGTAAATAGTCTCAGGATTGCGATCAAGTTTTTGCCTAACACCGATAACTTTTCCCGTTTCTGGATCGACGGCTAAACCTTTTTCGTTGATAATATTGCTGTAATGTTTGGCACAGATTAACCCAGCTTCTCGGTCGAGATAAATAATAAAATATCCTGCGGGATCGAGAGCGATCGGACGTTTGGAAAGTTGATGATCAATAGCCGTGATTTGGGATTTTAATTCGCTCATTTTCTTGACAAAATCACTTAAATATGTAGATGAAAGCAAGAGCAAATTATATCACATACCATCATCCTTGTCCTCTGGCAACATGAGGATAAACTCAGAAAAACATAAACAGGGACACTTGTAGGATAACCCAAGGGCTAGTATTACTGGACTTAGGGACTGGCGTGCCTCCGCGCGGAGGGCGCAGGTTCCAGGCGCCCCGACAGTAACGGATTTTGTCCACAATGTAGGGGCGAACTGCGTTCGCCCAAAAGGTACATTATCAAAGCGCAAGTCCCTTACCCCATACAGAAGTATTGACCTTGGCTCCCGCGCCGGAAAAGGTTTTCGCAATGGCTTCCCCAATATTTTCGGCCCCGCCGGTGACAATGGCCACATGACCATCCATGCGAAAATCAGCAAAAGCATCAAAATTGCTCATATTCTCTCCTTTTTGTCGTTAAATACGGTTAAATGAATCGATAATAGACTGTTAGTCCAATTCCTGAACCCCGCCGCCGCTAACGGTGAGGAGCTGCCCACTCACCCAACTGGCCGCCGGTGAACAGAGGAAAAGGGCAGAGTAGGCAATATCACTGGGTTCCCCTAAGCGGGCGAGGGGGGTATGCTTGAGCATCACTTTTTCAAGATCCGGAGTCAGCACTTTAGCCAAGGCATCGGTTTTGATCGCACCAGGGGCGATCGCATTTACGCGAATTCCTTTCGGTCCGAGATCAAAAGCAATATTGCGGGTGAGGTGGCTAACGGCGGCCTTAGAGGAGCTATAAGAGGCCATATTAATATTCTTGTTCTCTGCCGACATCGAGGAGATATTTAAAATCGCTCCTCCCCCCGCCGCTTCCATATAAGGGACACATAATTGACAGAGATGAAACGTCGAAAATACATTGATTTTATAGGCCCAGATGAAAGTATCCATGGGCATATCAAAGGGTTTTGGCCCACCACCGCCGGCATTGTTTACCAGCAGGGTGATTTTGCCAAAAGCATCCAGGGTGGACTTGACTAAGTTTTCTAAGGCCTGTTCATTGGTAACATCACAGGCAACCGCGATCGCTCTGCCGCCCTTTTCCTTAATGCCATCAGCAACAATAGCGGCGGTGTCTTCCTTGAGGTCACTGACCACCACCGCTGCCCCTGCTTGGGCAAATAATTCGGCAATGCCCCGGCCAATGCCCGCACCTGCCCCGGTTACAATCGCTACTTGTCCATCGAGCTTAAATGCGTCCAAAACGGTCATAAAATCTCCATCATATTCAATGATACTCGGTCATACCTCAAAAATCTACTCAGGCCGCCCGATGGCTTTCATCACCGCCGCATTAATAAACCAAGAGGCTATCCCGGCGATAATCCCTAAGATAATTGCGCCGACAACAGGTGTTACCAGAATCGTCCCCAAAAACTTTTGCAAGAATAGAGCAGCCAAGGCCACTGTACCAAAGACAAACAGAGCATAAAACAGGACTGTCCTGACCCCAAAAAAGAAGAAAGGGCGCTCTAAAAGTTCTGGGGATGCGATGTGGAAATCTTTGGCTTTTTGGCGGAAAGTAAAAAAGGCAATCATCCCTAAGATGAGGGAAAGTATAAAAGCGGTCATCACTCCCGTGGAGAAGACCGTTTTTTCATGCCCTGATATGGTATCCACAGTAAGCGGTAGAGTATCTTTTCCTCGAAACATAAACCAGCCAATCACACCATTGATGATAGCGTTGGTGACACCACTGCTCCGGGCATTTTTTTGAATGAAATCATTGGCTTGATCTGAAGTTGGAACCATATAGCCACCCTTTGAGAGCCGATCTTGACTTTCCAGGGGAATTGTACCATCAAAAGTCAAATTTTTCGGCAGCAAGGGGCTGATCTTGCCTAGATCCGCTCAAAATCGCTCCCTAATCTCTATTCTCTCAGCGGAGAAAATCCCTCTTCCCCGACCGACGACCGACTCCTAATGGACTTGCGCTTTGATAATGTACCTTTTGGGCGAACGCAGTTCGCCCCTACATTGTGGACAAAATCCGTTACTGTCGGGGCGCTAGGAACCTGCGCCCTCCGATAGACGGAGAAATAACAGGCTGATGGCTGATAGCTTAACCCTATAAATCTTCTTCTACCAAAGCCTCGACCCGTCCTGTTTTAACCGCATCCACCAAAGCGGCGTGATCTCGTTCTGTCTGCTCGGCATAAGCGATCGCAAATTCGCCCATCGCTAGATCGAACTGATCTCCTTTCCCCAAATAACCGCTAATGGTGGCCGCGTCTCCAGATTTAGCGTGGGCGCGGGCTAAGGTCCAGCCACAGAACTCGGCGTAGCGTTGCAGTTGGACAGCCGACACTCCCTCAATGGGTAGGGAAAACTTCATATCCCGCAGTTGCCGTAAATAGAAGTCTTTCCCCCGTCTTCCCTGGGTCCAGCCTAAAAATATGTCGCTAGAGGATTGCATCAATCTCTGGCCTGTAACCACCCGTTGTCCCTGATTTTCGTACTGGCTCTTGGCGGTATAGGGTTCAAGAACCGAAGGGCAGGCTTCCTTAACTTGTAGGATGAGGGGATGGTTGTCTTCCGAGAAAAATAGGGCGATATAACATCTAGTGCCGACACTGCCAATGCCTACCACTTTCAGGGCAAAGTCCTCTAACTGGTAGCGATCAAAGAGGACCCGGCGTTCCTCCGGCAGGGATTGGCGATAGTCTTCCAGACCCTCGCGCACGAGAGTCTCCCAATCCGGTTCGTTGACATGGTAGAGAATGGGCGGCTGATCGACAAAGCGATTGCGTCCCCCGGTTTGGGTGACGATCTTGGGGTAAAGATGTTCGATGATGCGCTCGCGGGCTTTGGCCATCATCTGTTCCCGTATCTTCCGCGTCTTTTCGTCGGGAGCCATCTCGATCGCCTGTTCTGCTCCTATGCGCGTGTACCATACCTCTAAGGGACTGAGGCGAGAATATTCCCGCAGGTGTTCTCGATAGGAACGAGCGCAATTGATCGCCGCCGCCTTCGATTCTTGATCGGATAGATCGCTATCCCTGCCGGCAATGACAAAGCTGACCACGAGACGCTTGAGATCCCATTCCCAAGGTGCGGGTAGGGTTTCGTCGAAATCGTTAATATCGAAGACTAAATTGCGTTCGGGGGTGGCAAAAAATCCGAAGTTCAACAGGTGGCAATCCCCGCAGGCCTGCACGATCAGGTCAGTTTTGGGAGTGGTGGCCAGATCGTAGGCCATCAAAGAAGCGGAACCGCGCAGGAAGGTAAAGGGACTCCGCAACATTCGTCCGTAGCGGATAGGAATCAATTCCTGTAATCGCCCTCGATTTGATGCTTCGATGATCTCGATCGGCTCTCGACCAGCTGCGGGAGGTTGCCAGATGGCGTGGCTAGAACGCGGCAATCGCTCCCGCAGGGATTTACCGATCTGGATGCGTTCTTCCCGTGAACGGAATCGAGCTTGAGAAGATGAGCGGATCGGGGTTTCTATTTGGTGGTTCATAGCGACTTTTTCCCCTGAATGAGATTACATCCCTTGCTGTTAGATGACTAAATGAATACAAGCAATAGGAAATAGATAAGTTAAGACTGATGGTTCCCCGAATGGGATAACTTTCTAACATTTCCCCCTTTAGAGATAGCTTCTGATGCTCGGTTCAACAATTAATCTTCACTCGTTCCTTATCTGGGGAAGATCAACATCATCGATGATCGATTTTTTCTGAAATGGCTATCTATTAAATTTGCTTAACTTTTAGCCCAATGGCAGCCCTGCTACTTCGATTATATCTTGCTCAAAAATTGCTGGCGGAATGCTCGTAACAAAATTTTATCTCATGGTCAGCCTTCAGCCGGGGGCTAAAATCTCGCTCTTTTGTTGGGAAAAGGGGGGTATATTCCAGGTTAAAGCTGAAAATTTCCCCCTTGCCCCACTTCTATAAGAAGTTTTCTGTTGATTTTTTTGGGTAATGATTCGGTAAGCTAAGACGCATTTTAACCGCCCATCCTTAGATTAGCTAAATCTCCTTCAATCCCTTTACTGTTGCCTCTTGCCTGTTGCCCCTTGCCTCGTCTGGCCCAAGCAATTTAAATTATGAACAGCTTATTAGTTTAGGTCTGTGAACTGAGAATTTACCCCTAGATTGTCTAGAAATGAGCGGTAAAAGTGTCAATCTTGAGAAGGGGATGATGGGGGTGAGTTACGATGATGAAACGCTTCGATCGCTTCCTCTAGGGTTGCATAAATACGTTCGGTCGAGATCGTCTCGGATAGGTCTCCTTTTTTTAATTGCTGATATAAATCTTGCTTCACCCGCGCCATGGCAAAAGTAATGCCACTACCGATTAATTCTCGATGTAATTCTTTCAACATATCGACCGCCGTAATATCGATATCTAGAATCGCTTCGGCGTTGAGAACGAACCACTCGACGGGGACTTTCTCCGCCTCGATCGCCGCTATTGCCCTTTTCCGAAAATTCTCGGCATTGGCGAAACAGAGGGGCGCGTCGTAACGGTAGAGAACCAATCCGGGGATCGTCGTCGCGCCCTTCCAATCCTCGATGTCGTGCAGGCCTGCCAGATTCGGCACTTCCCCCAAAACCGCATCGTGTGGTCGCATCAGCCGTGCGAACAGATCGACCACCGATAACCCGACGGCAACGCCCACCCCGACGAGGATATCGGTGGCCAGGACACCGAACATGGTGACGAGCGCCAATCGGAACTCGCTGGTTTTGAAACAACGCAGACGGTTGAACTCCGAGATCTCGATCAGACGGAGCGCGGCGTAAATCACGATCGCCCCCAGGGCTGCTTTCGGAAACAGGGATAGCAGCGGGCGCAAGAACAAAAGTACCAAAATCACGATCAGAAAAGCCACGAGGGAAAACAGTTGCGATCGACTGCCCAGAGAATCGCCGATCGCCGTGCGACTGCCGCTACTGCTGACGGGAAAGCCTTGCATGATGCCGTTACCGATATTCAGCGCTCCCAGGGCGAGTAATTCCTGATTGCCATCGATGCGATAGTTGTTTTTCGCCCCGAACGCGCGTGCGGTCAAGACGTTATCGGAATAGCCGACGAGGGCGATACCGATGGCCGAGGAGAGTAAATAGACGAACTGCTGGGAAGAAAAACCCCTCGGTACTTTCAAACTCGGTAAACCTGCGGGAATTTCCCCGATCACGGCGATGCCTCGCTCGTTCAGCTGGAACAAATATACTGCCGATGTCGCCAGTAGAACCGCGAGTAAAGGGCCGGGGGCATTGGGAAAGCGACGTTGTACCACTAGCAGGAAAATTAGAACAGCGGCGGCGAGAATCAGAGTTGGTGGGTGAATCTCGGATAAATGTCCAGAAAATTCCCCGATCTGTCCGAAAAGCGATTCCGCTTTCAGTGACATCCCGCTAATTTTTCCCAACTGACCGACGATCATGATCACCGCTACCCCGGCCATGTAGCCGACGAGGATCGGTTTGGAGAGGAGATCGGCGAGAAACCCCAACTGGGCGAAAGCGGCGACACAGCAGACGCTCCCCACGAGTAAGGCCAATAGACTGCACAGACTGGCGTAGTTACTACTATCCCCCGCGACGAGGGGCATGATAGCGGCGGCGGTCATTACTGCCGTCGTCGATTCCGGCCCGACGGAGAGTTGTGGTGAGGAACCGAGCAGCGCATAGATAAGCATAGGCGGTAGGATCGCCCATAATCCGGCGATCGGTTGTACTCTGGCCAGTTCTGCGTAGGCCAGACATTGGGGAACGAGATAGGCCGCCACGGTGATCCCCGCAATGATATCCCCCCGCAACCAGGCCGAGCGATAGGAGCGCAGACGCTTTAACCCGGGTAGGGAAAACCGCTCCCTAGAAAAATTTAATCGAGTAGGCATCCTCATCTCTTCTCCTGTCATCGCAAATGTCCCGAAAATCTCGCCGGTTTAACCAGGTTTTTCTGGTTCTTCGGTTTGCCTTATGTAATGAACGGGGGTTATAAGGGATGGAACTCTTATATAGAAAGGCATTTGGCGATTTTTGTCAATTGTTTTTGATCTAGAGCGAACTAATCAATTAAGTCTGTTGCCAGATAAGGATTTAGTCGATTTATGCCGCCCTATCGAACCATACCAAGTAACGAAGAACCGTTATTGTAGTTTATTTTGCCTACATCCGAACCGGGAAATTTATCCGCCCAGGTCTTAATGATACTGAAGAGAGGGACAACCAAATGGCCTCCGATGCTTACCGTCCCCAACGACTGAGGGCAGCTGTTCCTGCCGCCGTCAAGTTTTTCTCGTGTCAGAGTTTGATACAATTCTCTAGGATTGGGACTTCTGCAAGGGATTGGGATTATACGGCTGATTGAGCCATTAGGTATCTATTTCATACTCAGAGCCTCAATGAATAAATAGGCTGAAGCAGTTGAGTTTGCTCAAGTGTTCATAAACGCGATTGAGGATACAGTTGATCGGATTAGGGAGTTTCCAACCCTTAGGCTGTCAATGGTGTTCTCTATACAATCGAGCAAGACTAGATCCTAATTTTGGCGATTATGCCTTGTAGTCGTGAGCCTCAGTACTGGGACAGTCGCATTGAGGTGGAAAAAATATACCCGTATAGAAGCAGGTAAAAATGACTTTTACAGAAGCGAAACACGAGTTTGACAATAAATACGGAACGGCAACAGAATACGACTGTTTCTTAACAGAGCATTTGACTTTTGGACGTAAGACCAATTTCAAAAAGAAGAACGGACAACGAAACGAACAATATTACAAATGGCAATTCCTTTATTCTATTGTGCAATCAGGACTTGTTGCCAAGGACTATATCGGGACAGAAGTTCAATTCCCGAAAGGCAACAGATCTTCTGCACCGCTCAAACTTGACGGAGCAATTTTTGACGATGTTACTTGGTTTGACAAATACAAAGACTACCACGAAAACGGCAATAATGAGAGTTTAGAGTGGCTTCGTGAACATTTGATTGTTACACTTGAATTTAAAAAGGAAGACAACAAAAATGTTGCTGATGTTTGGGACAAACAACTTAAAGCCTATCTCAACGAAAGTCGCCGATCTTTTTGTTTAGCTGTTTTGTATGACACTGAAAGACTTTATTTATTCCGTAAACACAACAATAAGTTTTTACGATACAGCGAAGAATTTAACACCAAAGGAGAAGAAAGCAAAACAAAAGAACTTGCTTTGCACCTTCCCGACCCTTACTTAAATTTACCAAGTTTTGACGACCTTTTAGAATGGACAGAAACTCAAACTGTTGACCGTTCCAAAAGAGCAATCACCGACTTAGATATAATTTCAGGAGTTCATTCAACACAAATTAATGATGCTATGAGTAGCATTTTGCGAACAATGGACAAGGTTGGCATGGTAAACCAAAAAGGTTTTGAAATACTCATTCAAATTCTTTCGCTCAAAATCTATGATGAAAAAAGAAACGAAAGAACGCCAAAGCGTTTTTTAGACTTTTACATTACGGACGAAGAAAAGAATTTCAAAACCCTTGCAGATACACAATTGCAAGAATTTAGCCAACGTATTATCTCTCTAAGAAGTGAAGCATCGGGGAGTTATTACCTAATTTTAAAAGACAATCTGCTGAACGTAAAAAATGAAAACCATATCAAAGTTTTAATTGAAGTGGTTTATCAGTTTCAAGATTATTCTTTCGTTCGTTCACACAAAACCGACCTTTACCAGTTGGTATTTTACAAGTTTGCCACACCATTTTCAAAAGATCAAAACGCCCAATTCGTTACACCACTTCCGTTGATTGACTTTTTGGTAAACATTGTCAATCCGAGAAATGGCGAGACAGTAATTGACCCAACCGTTGGTATAGCCGATTTTCTTTCCGTTTCCTATGTGAACTCAAACAGCAAGTTGGACGACAACAACATTTTCGGAATGGACATTGATGACCAAATGGTAATGCTTGCCACTTTGAATATGCTTTTGAACGGAGACGGAAATGCTAAGATAAAAGCAAAAGCAGGTTATGGCTCTTTACTTTCCAAGTTTGACCACAAAGGCGATATTCTTGACCTTGTGCCAACAATGAACCAAAAGGGAAATTGGGACGAAAGACCAGACGACAACCAACTTAAAAAATTTGATGTAGTCCTCACCAATCCACCATTTGGTGAAGATAGAGCATTTGTGCCGAAAGATGATAAAGATTTGGAAATGATACAATGCTATGAGCTTTGGCACTTGTATAGCAACAAAGGCGAAGAAGAGTCACAAGCCAAAAAGAAGAAAGCCGAAAAACAAGCGAGTAAAATAGATTTAGGTGTAGTGTTCCTTGAAAATGCTTATCGCATTTTGAAAGAAAACGGCAGAATGGGAATTGTTTTATCTAACTCTATTGCCAGCATTGACACTCATAAAATTGCTCGTAAATGGTTGATGGACAAAATGCGAATTGTTGCTATTTTTGATTTACCTGCCAATGTGTTTGCCGAAACAGGTGTAAATACTTCAATTATTGTTGCTTATAAACCAAACGAAAAAGAATTGGCAAAACTGAAAGAGCGGAATTACCAAATCTTTGCAAAAGACATTCAAAAAGTTGGCTATGAAGTAAAGACAAGTAAAAGGGTAAAATTCTTCTCACCTAACTATAAAATCAATTACGACAACTTTGAGATTGAAATTGACAAAGACGGAAGAGCTTTGCTTGATGAAGAGTTTACCGAAACAATTGGAGAGTTCAAGAAATGGTGTTTAAGCCAAGAAAAACAATTACAGGACATTTTTATCAAGGCTAAGTAGGATATGGTAAGTTATAACGAAATATTAGCAAATGACTATGTTCTATCAAAAGACGGATTAAAATGGATAGAATTTAATAAGTCTATTAATAGCTTAAGAGAAAAATATCCCAATATTCTTGAAGACTTCAAATCGTATGATGGTTATGCTTTTCCTTCAAGTGACTACGTTACAAGATTTGATGACTTAAAGAAAAAAGTCAAGCTTTTGCAGATTGGAAACGTAAATGACAGCGAATGGGTAATTACTGAAACGCAAAAATTTGAATATGTTCCTGATAAGTATATACAAAGCAAAAAGAGATACTTACTAACCAACCCTTGTATTTTAATTTCATTAACTGGTGGTTCAGAAACAGACAATGATATTACTTCATATTTTGATGGTTCGTTTAGTGCATTTTTAAATCAAAGAGTTTCAGTATTAACAATGAAAGAATATAGCGAAGACTATTTCTTTTATTTCTATGCTCTTACAAAATCAAAATACTTTAAAGAACAATGGCTTGGTAAAGGTGGAATACAAAAAAATACGGTTTCTTCAGATAGAGCCAAGACCTATCTTCCTAAAATATCAAATCAAAAAGTTGTTCGCTTTATTTCAATACTAACACAGGCTATTATTAAAAAAGAACAATCAATTAAAGAGAGATACATTAACATACTTTCTCTAATTGAACAAGAACTTTTAAATAATCAAAAATCAAACACATTCAAGTTTGAATTACCAACTATCAATGAAATTGAAAATACAGGTCGTTTAGACACAAACTTATATCGTGAACATTTTAAGCAAATTGTTTTTCAAATACAGAACTATACAAAAGGTTTTCAGACTATCCATGAATTAGGTTTTTCTCTTTCAAGGGGACAAAATTTACAAGTATCAAACATTGGTGACAGCGTTTATAGCAAAAAGAAATACAAGAATTTTTATACTCTAATGTTGCCTAAGTTTCTCTCAAAGTATGGCACTGTTGATAAAGTAGAATATTTAGGCAATCCCAATTCATTAAAGACCCTTAAAAAGGGTGATTTAATATTTGGTGCAGAAGGTTTTGAAAAAGGAAGATCAATCGTAATTATTGAAGAACAAGACAGGGTAATTACAAACATTCACGGCATTACTCTTCAGCAGGAAGAACACAACGTAAACAAAGCAATCTTTGTAAAGTGTTGCTTAGATTATCTCAGAAGTAAGGGACTGATTGACCTGTATGCAGTTGGTGGAAATGGCGGAAGTTTAGCTCAAAAATATTGGGACATAATTCCTTTCCCCAATTTCCCCGAACCCAAACAAAAAGAAATTGCCTTGCTCTATCACAATCCAGAAAGCATTTACCAAACAGAAACTTTTACCTTGGACAACTTTTTAGAACAGGACAACGCTTTCAATGAAACAGCAGGAATTTACGAGTTAGACAAGACAGGGAAACAGTTAAAAGAAATCCTAAACAAAGCCATTGACGACATAGCAAACGACAAAGATGTAGAAATTTGTTTCAAATAAATGCCCAAGAATGTGCTGCACCGGATGGCAATTATGCCGCGCTCCATTGCTGCTGTTGAGCTTTGTCGTTAAATCGACAGCGTTACACAGGTGACTTGTACTATATGCTAAAATCTGAACGCTAAGAGCTAACTTATCCCTCTTCTGTCAGAGGAGGAGAGTTAGAATAGAGAGAAAAGCCCTCAAAGCTAGATTTGGTATATGCTTAAGCCCATTAAAGGTTCGCTGCTATGAAATTCCGTCAATTGATGCGGGCAACAGAAAATAAATACAATCGGCTGCTGGCAAATCTAGTCTTGCTCTACATTATTTACCCATTTTTAGTATATCTACCCCTGGGAGATTTGCTAGTTTTCTTTTTCTTCTCCCTCTCTCTGATCATCGCCGTCTATCAGATTGATCGCAGTAAATTGGCTTTAAGATGTAATATCGGTCTGTTTCTAATTGCCCTCATCCTGCGAGTATTCGGCAGGATTATCCCTATTTATAGGGATTTAACCGGTTGGTTCGATCTGTCTAGTACATTAATTTCTCTAGCTTTTATTAGTTTATGCGTGTACTCGATTTTACGAGAATTAATTCTCGCCGAACAGGTAACATCCGATATCATCAAAGGGGGAATTTGTGTCTATTTTCTCCTAGGATTTTTCTGGGCATCCGCTTATAGTATTGTTCAGATTTTCGAACCCGATTCCTTTAGCTCCGCCGCTAAAATCGTCAACCAGGCGGATCTACTTCATTTCAGCTTTACTACCCTGGCCACGGTTGGTTACGGTGATATAGTTCCTACCAGTAAAGTCGCTAGAGTTCTAGCCAATTTAGAAGGAATGACTGGAGTTCTCTATCCCGCCGTTTTTATCGCTCGTTTAGTCAGTTTACACAATGGTCGTTAACCAAAACAATCCAGCGCCTTGGAGAATATTAGATGATTATGCGTCGCTTTATGCCGATTCTTTCTTTACTTTTGCCTTGGGTCGCTGCTGCGGCAGTCTTGGCGGAAATACCGACTCTATCCCAGGAAATCCGCCCAAAAACGGCGGAACAGGTGATCGAGCAGCTCTGTGCTAATTTAACCAAACAGCGCTCGTTCACCGTCAATATGGATGTCACCTATGACGATGTACTCGAATCCGGGGCGAAAGTTCAGTACAGTGCCTATCAAAACATCTGGGTAGAGAAACCCGATCGCCTGCGCTCGGACTATACTGGGGATGAACGAGTTACCCGCTTTTTTTACGACGGTAAAACCTTCACCCTTGCGGATCTGGAACGGGATCTATACGTCACGAAACCGGCGCCGAATACTCTAGATGAAGCCTTAGACCAAGTAGAGCAAAGGTACGGAATCACTATTCCCATGTCAAATCTGGCAGCGAACGATCCCTGTGCAGATCTAAAGGCCGATGTCAGGCAAATTATTTTTATCGGCAAAGACATGGTCAACCGCGAACCGATGTATCACCTGCTGCTGATCGGTAGCGATCGCGATTATCAAATCTGGGTCACGCAAGATGCCACCCCCCTACTGAGGAAAGCGATTATTACCTATAAAACTCTACCCGGTTCACCCCAGTACACGGCAATATTATCCGACTGGAATTTTAATCCCAGTATAACCGCCGATACTTTCACTTTCCAACCCGGGTCAGAATCGATCCCTATCGAACTTCTACCCGCTAGGGATAATCAATCCCAGCCGTAAAAAAATCAAGGAGTCCGGGCTATGAAAAGATCTTTACGTCAAAACTTATGTGTTCTTGCCGCCCTCCTTTTGGGTACAAGTTTACTGATCACGGATTATGTGGACGCTCGCGGTGGCGGTGGCGGTAGTCGTGGCGGTGGTGGCGGTAGTCGTGGCGGTGGTGGAGCTTCCCCACGGGTCAACCGCAGTAGTGATCTGCAAAACCGGGGGAATTTTAGTAATCGTTCCCAACCTTCCAGAGATTTTTCTGGAAGACAGGGTGAACGGCAAACCGGTCAACAAAACCGTCAAGGGGAACGCACGGAAAGACAGGGGGAACGGCAAACCGGTCAACAAAACCGTCAAGGGGAACGCACGGAAAGACAGGGGGAAAGACAGGGGGAACGCAGCGAAAGAACCGATACCCGTCAAGGGGAACGCAGCGAAAGACAGGGTGAACGGCAGCAGCAGGTGGGCGATCGCCAACAGAACCGTCAGGACTTTATTGACGATAATCGCAACGGTTACTGGCGTGGTGGCGGTTGGTACGGTGGCGGTTATTACGTCCCCCCGGGTTGGGGTTGGGTGGGTTTGACCACCGGCTTAGTCATCGGTTCAGCGATCGCCACTCTCCCCCCCTACTACAATACCGTCTATGTGGGTTCCACTTCCTACATTTACTCGGACGGCATCTATCTTCAGCCTAGCGGTAGTTCCTACACGGTGGTGGCTCCTCCAATCGGCGCAATTGTCACCTATCTTCCCGACGGCTGCACCACAATTACGGCTGACAATACGCTTTATTACAATTGTAGCGGTATCTACTATCAGCCCCTGTTTGAGAATGGTTCCACGGTTTATCAGGTGGTTCGCTTCTAATCGGTTTCTTCTTCATCAATAATTGCCGATCGATCTAATAATAATAAATCTCGTAGGCGATCGGTATCTAATTCTGTTAACCAATTTTCCCCAGCATCTACGGTTTGTTCCGCTAATTGTTTCTTGCTTTCGATCATCTCATTAATGCGTTCCTCTAGAGTTCCCGTACAGATGAATTTATGTACCTGAACGTTGCGTTTTTGTCCGATACGGAAAGCGCGATCGGTGGCCTGATTTTCTACGGCCGGATTCCACCAACGATCGATATGAAAAACGTGATTAGCGCGGGTTAAATTTAATCCTGTTCCCCCCGCTTTCAGGGAGAGAATAAAAATCTTTGGTCCTTGGGGATCATTTTGAAAGCGCTCGATCATTTCTACCCGATCTTTTGTTTTGGTAGAACCGGAGAGAAATAATATTTCCTCGGCTAATTTTTGATGGAGATGGGTTTGTAGGAGTTTTCCCCACTCGGCAAATTGTGTAAAAATCAAAGCTCGATCGCCTTCTGCTATCACTTCCTCTACCATGGCTTCTAAGCGTAATAATTTCCCCGATCTTTGACTGGTTTCTAAACTATTTTCTTTCAAAAAATGGGCGGGATGATTACAAATTTGTTTAAGTTGCATTAGCAATGTTAAAATTAATCCATGTCTCTGAATTCCTTGGATTTCTTCAATTTTCTGGAGGGTTGTCTCGACTAATTGTTGATAAAGTTGTCCCTGTTCTTTCGATAACCCACACAGGACATTCATTTCCTGTTTTTCTGGTAAATCTTCAATAATAGTTTTATCGGTTTTTAATCTCCGTAAAATAAAGGGACGGACGAGGGAACGTAAATTATGCAGGGATTCTTGATCGCCGTATTTTTCAATAGGAAGGGCAAAACGACGCTGGAAAAATGTTTGAGTTCCCAAAAAATTGGGATTGAGAAAATCCAAAATTGACCATAATTCCGTCAGGCGATTTTCTACGGGAGTTCCCGTCAAGGCAATCCGAAATCCTGCGGGTATTTTTCGCACTGCTTGGGATTGTTTAGCCGTAGAATTTTTAATATTTTGAGCTTCATCTAAAACTAAACCTTGCCATTGTACTGCTTCTAAACTGGACAGATCGCGATAGATTAAAGGATAACTGGTAATAACAACCGATTGATTTTTTACCTCTTGAGCAAAAGCTTGACCTTTTAATCTTTTTTCGCCATGATGCACAAAAACCGCCAGGGTGGGAGCGAATTTTCTTAACTCATGTTCCCAGTTATTGACCACAGAAGTGGGAGCAACCACTAACACGGGATTAACTAACATATCCTCTTCTTTTAATGCTAGTAAAAAAGCGATTAGTTGCGGGGTTTTTCCTAAACCCATATCATCGGCCAAACAAGCACCTAAACCCCACTTTTCTAGGAAAGCTAACCAACTAACTCCCTTGAGTTGATAGGGACGTAATTCCCCCCGAAATTCCCGCGGTGGATTGATTAATTGAATCCCTTGATTGTTATTTAAATTATCAATTAATTCCTTTAATGCTCCCTCCGCTTGGAAATTGACTACCGGCAGTTTAGCAATTAGATTATTATCCCCTGAACTCAAGCGCAGAGCATCTTCCACCGAGAGATTCAGGGGAGCGATGGTATTATTTAAAATTCCCTGAGCTGCTTTAACATCGCTAGGTTGTAGGATTAACCATTTGCCCCCCACTTCCACCACTGGCGATTTTTTCTCTAATAACTTATCAAAATCTTTTTTCGATATTTCCTGTTCCCCTACCACTAATTTAAGCTGAAAGTTTAATAAACTGGTTAAACTTAATCTTTCTCCTTTTTTGGGAGTTACACTGGCAGCAATCTTAATTCCTAATCTTTGTTCACTACTACCAGCAGTTAAACCCCTTGGCAAAATTACCCCTAATCCCTGCTCTTGCAATTGCCAAGCGATCGAGCGAATAAACTGATAAACTTCGAGCGAATCAAGAGAACATTCCTCTGGGTGTCTCTGCTCTAAACTAATTCTAATCGGTTCGTACAATCGCGCTGCTAATCCCAATCCTTTTAAGAGAATTTCCTGGGGATTATTGACAACTCTTTGATAACTATGATAACTTTCTTTCCCCTCTAACCAAATCAACTTGGCACTAATGAGAAATTCGGGATCATCTAACGCTTGTAAATAATAGGTGAGTTTCCACGCTGTACCTAAACTGGGAGGTTGTAAACATAAACAAACACGGTATTGATTCTCGATTAATTGGCGATTATTGCCATTAACTAAACTTTCTTGGATAGGAAACACCCAGTTATTATAAGCATTTTCTAGACGCTGTAAATTCTTGGCTTCTAAAGCAATGTCATGATGATCACCGCTTAAAGATTGTAGCCAGGGTTTCACCATCAATGACGGCGAAATATTAACAGTACTATCTATTTTTTGTCGTAAACGAGCATCGACAATATTTTTTAAGCAATCGAGAATAATTGTTTGTGGTTCGCTATTTTCTTGATAGGCAAGACAAACCGGGGGGATGGTTTGGATAAACTTAGCTAAACGAGTGCGATCGATGGTACTATCTAGCAGCGGATACCAGCAACTTTCACCTTGATTTATTCCTGCTAAAAATTTCCCCCTTGCTAATAAATCTAAACTCCAACGGTGCAAATACAGCCAAAATCGTAGATCATTGCCGATAAATTCGGCCTTAGCTAGGGGTAATTTCTCCCATAACTGTACTATCATCCCCGCAGAAAAAGTTAATCCCGATACCTGCCATGGTTGCCAAGACAAGGATTTAGGTGTGGGTTCGAGAATTTGCCCCGACAGCAGCGGTAAAAAATATTTTTTCCTTGGGGGAGAATAACTAGGCAGACTGAGCTTGATTGATTCTGGAGAATAGCGGTCAAGCTGAGGGGAAAATTTATCGATAAATTGGGCTAATTGCCCTGATTCTAGACAAAAAGGATGATTTTCCTTGGTTTCACTTAATTCTTTCCCTTGCCACTGTTCACCCCAAAGAAAAAAAGCACTATCCTGCGGACGAATCAGCCAATTACCGTGTAGAGTAGTCATTATGAAATAGGGAAATTCCTCTAAAAAACTTGCTGTTGAAAAGGCAAAAAATCTCGATTTTGTCGCTGCTTCTGACGTTAAGAGCCTCTAATCTTCTATTTTAGTGGACAAGGGCTGATTTCTCAAGCAAAATCTAGTTCAGCGATTAGCCCCGATCGAATGGTTATTATCAGTACTAATAAATAGAGTTATTTTTAAACTATGTACAAATCGATCGCCCTAACCCTCGTCCTCAGTCTTCCCCTTAACTTGTCCCTAGTGGGTTATGGGGAAGATTTAAACCACCTACAGCAATTATTATCCACCCGAAAATGTCCCCAATGCGATCTGAGCGGTTCGGGGTTGGTGCAATCGAATCTAACCGGGGCAAAATTAAATGGGGCCAATCTCGTCGGTGCTAATCTTAGTCAAGCTAATTTAAGTGGGGCGGATCTGAGTGGTGCCAATTTAACCGGTGCTTCTTTCTTTGGTGCTAATCTCACTGGAGCGAACTTAAGCGGGGCAATCTTGACGGGTGCGGATTTAAGAGGCGCTTATCTCAATAATGCTAACCTCGAAAACACCAAACTAGACACTGCATACGTGCAGGGTGCGGTGGGAATTCCCAGTAGTGCCGGTACTCCTGAACTATTCTACGGTCTAGGGATGGTGGAAGGAAAACAGGGACGCACCAGCGCCGCTATAGAAAATTTTAATAAGGCCTTGACAATTAACTCGGAATATGCTCCAGCTTATCTGGCCCGGGCCATGGCTCACTATCGTCTGGGACAAAATGCTCTAGCGGCCCAGGACGCTCAAATGGCTTCGACCCTCTTTGAACAGCAAGGTAACACCCCCGGTTACGAAGCAGCAGAGAATTTTATTAAAGGCATGGAAATCGCCCTAAAACCGAAAGAACAAGGTGGTGGCAACGCTCAATTAGACCAAATGGTGCAGGGGATTGGTTCTCTGCTCTTACAGTTCGTTTTACCCGCTTTGGGACTGTTTTAGTCCTCGTCCGCTGGCTCTTCTAAATGTTCCGAGACCGCATAATAAAGGTCAAGAACATGATGATCGGCAAGACGATAAAAGACTCTCCGTCCCTGTTTTTGGTATTTAACTAATCTTAAGGCTCTTAGGGTTCTTAACTGGTGCGATACGGCTGATTCACTCATCCCTAAATCGTCGGCTAAGTCGCAAACACATAATTCTTGTTTGGCTAAAAGCGACAAAATTCTCAGGCGGTTGGCATCCCCCAAAAGGCTGAAAAATTCGGCCATTTTTTGGGCTTTTTCTAGTTCTAATCCCTGCAAGTGCTGGAATTTCCCCTCTTGGTGATGGGATTCCCCACAAACCGGTGCTATTTTCTCTATGGCCATGTTTTTTCCCGATCGGTTTTAAGGAAAAGTTGAGAAAGGGAGGTATCGATCGAATTTTCAATGCCGATACTTGTCCCTTTCTCCTCAATAACTAAATTTAACCGCAACCACAGCCTTTGTGTCCACAGCCTTTTTCGTTAACGTGACCATCGGCACAAGCTTGGCAACAGTAGTATTGATCGTTTTTTTCGATGGCATCGGCGATCGATACTACACACAAACAGGATTCACAAGCACATTTCATGGTGGTGACAGCGATCATGGTTACTACCTCTGAACTTCTTTACTGACTTTAGTATAACATCTGAACAGATGTTCATGGATTGAATAAAGTTAAATTTTTCTAAAACTCAGACGGGAAAGTTGAGGCCGTTATCTCAAGGGTGAGGTGGGAAGTTATCAGTGATCAGTGATCAGTTATCAGTGGGTAAGTTAACAGTTATCAGATGTGAGTTTTTAATTGTGCAGTATTAAATAGGGTCTGCTGAAAAAGTTTATTGGTGGGGTTAGGAGTCAGGAGTCGGTCGGGGAAGTCAGAATAATAGAATGACCTCGCAGGTCTGGAAGCGGAACCCTTCGAAATCGAAGAGCGAAAGTGCAAGGGTTTTGAGTCCCTCGGATCGATTTCTCAACGTTTGTTTCTGGTACTTTTTTGGCTAAAAAAGTGCCAAAACCGTTTTCTAGCAAGGCTTCCAGTAATTTTCAGCAAACCCTATATAATATAATCTAAGGTAGAAAAAAGTTAAATACTGACTAAACCGCCCAATCATAACAACTGAGCCGACAAATTCTGATGTTATTAGCATTAAAACAACTAACTGTTACCCCAGGCGATCGCCTGTTGTTAACTTCACTCACTTGGCAAGATTATGAAAAAATTCTTGACGAATTGGGAGAGCGACGGTCAATTCGTCTATCTTATAGTCAGGGAACTTTAGAAGCAATGACTCCTCTTTTTATTCATGAAAATACCAAAGTTTTAATCGGGGATTTGGTTAAAGTTCTCCTGGATGAATTAGGGTTAGACTATGAACCCGCTGGATCGACAACCTTTAAAAATCAGCAAATGGATCAAGGAATAGAACCAGATGAGTCTTTTTATATAGAAAATTGTAACGCTATTCGGGGGAAAATGCGCCTTGATTTGGCGATTGATCCCCCTCCCGATTTAGCAATTGAGATTGATATTACTAAGCGAACCCGATTTAATAATTATCAGCGATTGGGTGTTCCTGAATTGTGGCGATATAATGGAGAGAGACTGGAAATCAATGTTTTGCAAGGATCAGAATATGTTGAATCTTGCCAAAGCCGACTATTTTCTCAATTTAATCTAATAGAAAAAATTCCAGAAACGCTACAAAATAGTCAAAAAATAGGTAGTGCCATGGCATTAAAACAATTCCGAATTTGGGTCAAGCAAACGCTTAATCCCTAACTTCAAATGGACAACGAAGTCAGGGAACTTTTGCCGATGATAATTTAGGGGTTACAGTTTTTGATTTAAGGCTGCACCTATTCCTAATACTCCTAAACTCAGTATTCCTAGAATTGATGATGGTTCGGGGATAGAAGAGGGTTGCGAAGAAACTTCAACTACTGATACATTATCAAGGGCGGGACCAGCACCTGTTCCTGTTAAACTTATAAACTCAAGTGTAGTTGTCGTACTGGTGGCGGTAAAATCCCAGGATTTTGATACCCATCCCATATTTGTGCCACTTTTTCCAGTTACATCAAAAGAAAAATCTGACGATGTTCCTGCTGCACTTACTCTCATATTTTTTACTGGAGGCTCTAATGTAGGATTACCAGCCATATCAAATATAACCCGATAAAGCGAACCAATAATCGTGTTAAACGTTTGCTGAATCCCACCAGCACTATTAAAGGTTCCATCTAAATCAAGACTCCTATTCCCATCAGCAGCTTGCCAATTTGCAGTATCTACATAATCAATCGTTCCTTGTGTTACAGTCCATCCAGTAATTGCAGTAGAACCAACGTTTAGTGTTAAGAAACCTGGTGGATTAGATGGAGTTACGGTTGCTGTCTCAAAACTGCCATTTTGAATCAGATTAGCTGCTTGAACAGGTACAATCACGAAGGTACTAACAGCTAAAACAGAGGAAGCGATCGCAACCTTTAATAAGTTTTTCTTACCTCCCCCTGCAAAATCAATCAGTTTTACTAATGTCATGATTGAAAAGCCTCCGGAGAATTAGATTTGAGTGATTGTTTAGGGACTTGCGTGGCCCCTGCGCGCGGAGGGCGCAAGCTTTGCGCCCCTACAGTAACGGATTTTGTCCACAATGTAGGGGCGAACTGCGTTCGCCCAAAAGGTACATTATCAAAGCGCAAGTCCCTTAGTTGTATAGTAGTATAGTAATGAAGCTTTCTGGATTGCTCAGGGGAAATTTAAGTAAGTCTTTGGGATCGCTTTAGGAAAGTTAATCATTGGATAAAATCAATGCTAGGGAATATTTAAGGATTTTTTGAGGGCAGTTTGAACTTGGTTTAGGATGTCTGAGGGTAAAATGCCTAGTTTAGGATTGAAAAACGGACTGGTTGACCGTCGCAATCTTGTCAGTTCTGATTACAGAGGTCTTCGAGGTCTTCTAAGAGAGAAATTTGTTCTGAGAGGGGAAGTTGATAGACTAGGGTTTTGATTTCTTCAAGGGTTAGGGTGGAAATCATAAGACTCTGGGGTTGTCGAGATATACATTTATGTCAAGCAAACGCTTAATCCCTGACTTCAAATGGACAACGAAGTCAGGGAACTTTTGCCGATGATAATTTAGGGGTTACAGTTTTCGGTTTAAGGCTGCACCTATTCCTATTGATCAGTCATCAGTGATCAGATGTGAATTTTTAAGTGTGCAGTATTAAATAGAAGTTTCCTACTGTCTTTTTACTGATTACTGCTCACTGTTTACTGTTTACTGCTCACTGATTACTGTTTACTGCTCACTGATTACTGTTTTTAGACGCGGAACGGACTACCAGCGATCGCCAGCCTCATAAATTGCTAAACGTCCGGCCCCTAGATATAATCCAGGGGAATTCTCCCCGGGGGGATAAGCAGTAATTCCAAACTGATAGACACCACCATAATCAGGATTTCGTACTGGTTTCAGACCGATGGAAACGGTATTACCGGGGGGAACAGGAGGATCAAAAATGACCGTGATCGTCTGAGTATTGGGGTCAAAAGTGGTGGATTTTAGGGTTAATTTTTCGCCTCGCTGATTGCGATCGCCAAGAAAAGCAAAGGTTTGATCGACCAGAAAAGCAATAGTTTGAATATTAGGCTGCTGTTGTAGGGTTACTTTGCCCAAGGGCGCCCCGAGAGACGGCGGCAGAGCGATGGTAAGATAGTATTTTGCTCCCCAAGCACGCACGGATTGGAAAGTAGCGAAGAAATTAACCAGAGTAGGAGAGCTATCAAAAAATACTCTGCCATCGGGAAATTGTCCTGCGAGGGAAACAGAAGCATCAAAAGCGAGTATAGCAATCAAAGCGAGTTTAGATAGACTTTCAGTCTGTTTTAAAGGCAAAAAAGGAATTTTCAAGGTAAAAGCTACAATAAAATATTGATTGTCAAGGGGAATTATAGCAAATTCACTTAACCCTAAACCGCTGCCAAAAGTCAAAAAGCCTTGATTATTTATCATTGCCACTTTTAACAGTTCTTCGGTAGGTAGTATGCTAGGGACTCTTTGCTTATCCTGAAAACCCTATGTGTCAAGTCCGGTATTTGTGATTGCATAACAAGTACCGAAGAGCCGAAATTTTCAATCCCTGCCTAATTATTGAAGTTTTATCCCCTTCCACCTCCGGTTATGATCGGGGTGATCAATTTCGTTATCATCGTTCTATACCCCAATTAAACCAATATCTTCTCGTCAGTCAAGGGGAGATACGAATAGAATCCTATAGGCAAACATCAGAAAATCATTAAAAGGGAATTATCTCCCTAGATTCTTTAGGAATTAGCTTAAATCTTGCCGATATTTACCAAGAAATTCATTTTAATTGAGGAATAATTTATGAATGATAACCTTTTTTCTGTGATCTAGGTTATAATCGGGAGGATTAAAAATTCTGTGACAGAGAAAATGCTAACTCGATCTCCTACCAAAACCCTCAGCTTAGAAGAATATCGTAATTTAGAAACTAGAGCAGAAACTAAACACGAATATCACAACGGGGAAATTATCGAGATGACAGGGGGAAGCATCAATCATAATCGACTGGTACGCAATTTAATTCGCTTGTTAGACAATGCTTTAAGGAAAACTATTTATGAAGTCTTTCCCAGTGATTTGCGACTATGGATACCCCAATATAATCGCGGTTTATACCCAGATTTAATGATTATTGCCGGGGAACCATTATTTAGTGATAATCGCAACGATGAAATTTTAAATCCCTGTCTGATTATCGAAGTTTTATCCCCTTCCACCTCCAGTTATGATCGGGGTGATAAATTTCGTTATTATCGTTCTATACCCCAATTAAACCAATATCTTCTCGTCAGTCAAGGGGAGATACTAATAGAATCCTATAGCAAAACCTCAGAAAATAATTGGTTGCTGCAAGAATACACCCCAGCAAGGGGAATTATCTCCCTAGATTCTTTAGGAATTAGCTTAAATGTTGTCGATATTTACGAAGGAGTCGATTTTAATCTCAACTCCTAACTTTAGCTATCTTTTAAGAAGACGTACTAAAAATAATTTTACCGTCTTTTACCGCCACTAAACGCAAAGTTAAAGGTCCAGATGTATTAGTTTTACTAGCAGCAACTGCCTCAAGTGTCTCGATAGAATTACCCGACTTTTTCACTTGACCGATAAAGTTAACTACCGTAGTTAATAAACCATCTTCCACTTGAATTGACCCTAAAACTCCCGCACTTCTAGCGCGAAATTGAGCCGAAGCTAAAAGTAAATCTAAGCGCTTTTGTAGGTCTTCTTCTGTCATATTTTGGGGATCAATGGAAACGGCAGCGATCACCTGTTTCTCCTCAAAAACTCGTTGATTGGGAACCACATCAGCAAAGACACGAATCTCGGTTTCTCCTAAGACATAATTACCTGCGGAAAGGATTCTCACCACATATTCTTTACCGTCCTGTAATTGTTGACTTAACTGTTCTACCTGTGCTTTTGTGATCTTAACTAAACGCTGGTCAAAATTAGGCTGATTCGGTTGGGTAGCACGGATAGCATTCATATTCGCTTCTCGCAATAACTTATCGATAACAGCGACAATAGCTTGGGGATCGACAATACGAAAAGCTCCGAAAGATAACACCTGTCCCCGGAAAATAGCGATTTGTTTTTCCCGCAATTCTTGATAGGTTTGATAGTATTGTTCTAAAACTTCCACTTCCCGCTTAAGAAAAGCCATTTGGGTTTCTAAATCTTTTAATTTTCCCTCGCGCTGTTCCAAAGCCAAATTTTTATCCACAATCGATCGATCGAGTTCTCCAATACGTTGATCCCGGCGATCAATTTCTAGCTGTAGGGTTTTTTGTTGAGTTTCCAACTGTTGAAGTCGCGCTTGTCTGGTTGTTAATAACTTTTGTTGATTAGCTAACTCTTTATCTCTAGCTTGAACGGTGGTTTGTAGTTGATTTATCTGACTAGAAAGAATTGATTTTTGTTGGGACAATTGATCCCGTTGACCAGTTAACTGTGCCTTTTGATTAGTTAAAATAACTCGTTCATTATTTAAATTAGCCACTTCCTTCCGAAACTTTTCCAACTGTCCCGAAACTAATCGCAAACGTTGACGAGAAGCTTGATAATTTTTATTAAGAACCTCTAGACGTTTCTGCACAGCTATCTGTTCACTTTTAGCCGTTTTTAAAGCCTTTTCCACCTGATTTTTTTGTTCGGTGGTTTTTCTTACCTGACTTTCCAAATCCTTAATAGCGGCACGACGTTCATTTAAAAGGCGATCCAGTTCAAAAACCCCTTGACGCAGGGATTTACTAGAAGCAAACAAGACAATTAAAGTCGAGCCAGCGATCAAAATTCCCGTTACAATCGTCATTAAAGTTGCGGTTTGTTTCGGACGCAGATTAAATAAACGCATCCTTTTCTTACCGATACGGCTACCTATGCGATCGCCAACCGCCGCTATCAGACCACCTAAAACCACGATGGCCAAAACTAAAATATAAGCGCTAGTCATCCAGAATTTAGGTAAATTGTTGACTGAGAGCGACGGGATTATGGACGGTAATTTTCTTCTTGTAAATTGAGACCATTTCCTGATCCCGCAGCTCTCCCAATAAACGGGTGACAGTGACGCGAGTAGAACCGATCGCTTCGGCGATCGCTTGGTGAGACAATTTTAGATCCACCCGGATGCCATCGGTGGTGGGAACCCCAAAATCACGACAGAGAATTAATAAAAAACTGACCAAACGTGAACCCATATCCCGGTGAGCTAAGGTTTCGATCATCATTTCCGTTTGCAGAATCCGCGAGGACAACCCCTGCAACATCAACATTGATAAATCGGGATTATTGCGCAGGGACCTTTCTACTTGCTCGATCGGGGCCGAGAGTAATTCTACCGGAGTAAAAGCCACGGCATGATAAAAACGATCCGATCGCTGACCAGTCAGTAAGGATAGCACACCAAAGACGCTATTTTCCCGCAGTAGAGCCACGGTAATTTCTTCTCCCGCTTCATAGACTCGCGACAACTTAACGGCTCCTTTCAGCAAAAAATAGACTCTTTCAGCGGGATCTCCGGGGAAAAAGATAGTTTTGCCACGCTCGAACAACTCCACCACCGGGGGGAAATTGCCGCTGCCGATTCGACGGAACACATCTGCTAGGGGTTTATCTTGTATTAATGATAAGTCCATCTCACATCCAAAAAAGGGGAAAATTGTTTTTATTATGCAACGAGTGTCACCTCTATTAAACATAACCGCTGCCTAAACTGGGAAAAGTTTTGGGCGCTTTTTGCCAGACAATGGGGAAGGGGTGATCATTGCTGCCCCCTTATCTGTATCCCTATTATACCGAATCTCGCTGGGGTCGGCTATTGGGGAGATTTTTGTAAGAGAAACGAGAACTATGTTAGATTTAACGGGAAAAAACGCCCTAGTGACAGGAATTGCCAATAATCGCTCGATCGCTTGGGGAATTGCCCAACAACTCCATCAAGCTGGTGCAAATATCGGTGTCACCTATCTCCCCGACGAAAAAGGCCGTTTTGAGAAAAAAGTGCGAGAATTGGCCGATGAACTTAATCCCGCTTTTTATGTCCCCTGCGATGTCCAAAATGACCAACAGGTAGAAGATACTTTCGCTACAGTGGCGGAAAAATGGGGCAAACTGGATATTTTGATTCACTGTCTCGCTTTTGCCGATAAAGAGGGTTTAACGGGGGATTTTACCGCTATCCCCCGGGAAGCTTTCACTAAATCCCTAGATATTAGCACTTTTTCCCTAACCCGTCTAGCGCGATCGGCTAAACCCTTGATGACGGAAGGGGGAAGTATTATTACTCTTACCTATCTCGGTGGTGTCAAGGTAATTCCTAACTATAATTTAATGGGGGTGGCAAAAGCTGGTTTAGAAATGAGTGTTCGCTATTTAGCTGCGGAATTAGGGGGCCAAAAGATCCGAGTTAATGGTATTTCTGCCGGTCCAATTCGCACCTTAGCATCTTCGGCCGTGGGGGGAATTCTTGATATGATCCATCATGTGGAAGAAATCGCCCCTTTACATCGCACGGTGACACAAATTGAGGTGGGAAATACGGCTGCTTTTTTAGCCAGTGATCTTTCTAGTGGTATTACCGGACAGATTATTTATGTAGATTCCGGTTACGAAATTATGGGAATGTAGTTTTAAGTAGGTAGGTGTTAAAAACCATCAGCACCCCCCTTATTAAGGGTAGTAGGGTTGATTCATGAATCAACCCTACTATGAATCAACCCTAGGATCAAGGGGGTATCAAAGGCGAAATCTATCTTCAATTTAATTGAAACGACTATCATAAAAGACTATGATCGTGTTTGTTGCGAAGTTGCTGAAGGGTCTTGCGATCGCTCTCTAGATCGACTTCATCGTAATGTAAATCGGCATCGTGGTTTTTCAAAAAAGCATCCACCACCCAACGAGACGATAGACCTAAAATACGTCCGACCTCGGCACTGGTGATTTTTTCCGCTCGGTAGGCCCGCACCACCAAAGCCTCTAAAATTTCACGGGGAAGATTATTGTAGTTGTAATGTTGAAGCAATTCATCGGGAATATCGATAGTAATTTTCATGATTTAGCTTCCTTTTTTTTGGGTTTACCGATAATGTTTATAGAACTTAGGTTGAGTTAAAGCATGAAACCCAACGCCTATTCTATACCTTCTCAACAGGATTTAGTATAACTTTTGGATATGGATAAAGCTGGCATTTCTATTACTTCGCTTCAAATAATTTCCGAATCTCGTTAATAGAAATATAGATACCGACAACAGCACCTAGCAAAAGAGGGATTTGACTATCCGAACCAAGGCATTTCTGAAAATTTTCATCGGTTAACACTTTATAGACCACCTTAAATAGGGTAAATGCAGTCCACAAAGTTAACCCAGAAACGAAAAGAATTTCTAGATAAGATTTATTGTTTCCCCGTCGCTGCCGTCTTCTTGTAACCACTGCCACGCTTGCGGTAATGACCAAGGTTCCGATTAACAAAAGAAAGTTTTCAATGTTAACAATCTTCATCAAAAATTTATGCTGATTTTGCTTTTCTAAAGGTAATATACCATCCGCAGCCCGCCGCTAATATCGCACCAATAACCGCGCCATAAACTCCCGCAATCGATCCCCCTAGGGCTGCACCTCCCACCGTTACCACCATCAGGCGATCGGCTTTATCCCAAAATCGAGGGGAATCAGCACCCTCGTGATCAAGGGGGGATCGGGCTAATTTTTGGGCAGTTTTTACCCAATCTTGGCTAGGAATAACATCATTAATAAATATGGTCTCGAAATCTAAACTATCGGGAAAAATGACGCTTAAACTTTTGGTGCATTCTTGGTTAGCATAGGCTGCGTCTAATTCTTCGATCGCTTTTTTATAAGCTTTTTCTAGGGGGGGAAAATCCTTGACAAGTTGCCGCAATTGTGTTGCTGCCTGGGGTTGTTCTTCCCTTAATAATCGTTCAATTTCTTTGAGCGATCGCTGTAGATATTCTGGCAAGGGTTCAGTCTGCTGTGCGAGGGCGATTAGCAGCGCTTCAAGATCGATAATTGTTTTGGGAATTTCCATAAGTTTAGTCCTGTCCAGTCAGGGTATAGGCTGCCCAATGGTAAGGATCGCTATATTCTGTTAGTTGATCTAGCCCTATTGTACTGCCTTCCTTTAAAATATTCGCCGCCCTCACCTCCAGTCGATCGACCCCTTCCCTTAGGTCGGGAAGTTGTCCAAGTTGCTCGATCCAGTTAGCTAGTTGCTGCCAAGTGATATTTTTTAACCAATTTTGTGTATTTTTCAGAGCTAGGGCCGGGGATTCACCCGCTAATAATCTTTGATAGAAGTTAATCATAAACCAGGCGCTAGAAATCTCCTTCACCGGCCAGAGGGTACTGACCACATTAGTCGCACCCGCTGCCCGGAAAGCACTGACGAGGCCGACGTATTCGGTGGTAATGCCATCCTTACCGGTGAGAGCGGTTTCACAGGCAGCCAGACAGACGAGACGGTAACTAGAGAGGTTGAGCTTGTTGATATCCCGGACAGTCAATAAACCATCGCTAAGGGCGATCGCAGAGGCTTGGGGGCGAAAAGAGTCATAAAAGCCGTGACCAGTGAAATGGAAGGTTTTATAGGCATTTTCGAGGGCTTTGCGGACATTTTCTCGTGAGGCCTTTTTCGGGCTAATTCTCGCGCTCGGTTGCAGGATATGGCTAATAATCGCCGATTCCAGTTGGGCGAAATCCATGGGTTTTTGTTCCGTTTTGGGGTCTTCGACGCTGAGGAGGGGAGAATAGGAGGAATCGCCGGACTGGGGACGCAAACCGACCTGAGCAGAGGGGAGATAGGTGGCGGTGTATTTTTCGGGGAAGAGGGTATGTAGGGGGAAGCGGTGCAGATCCCGGTGGGGGATGAGAATCAGGGAATCAACGTAAACCGGCAAAGGTTCGAGAATTTTATCGATCTGTAAAATCCGCTTTAATTGGGCAAAACGGCTGTTAAGTGACAATCTCCAGGGGTGATTTTGTTTATTCTCCGTTTCTTTTTTACTGGCATAGTCAAGGTATTGTTTATCCCATTCGGTTAACCAAGTCCGAAACTGTCGCGCCAGTTGACGGCGTTGTTCTGGCTCGACAATGACGGGATCAGCCTCTGCGGTGATAATAAAGGTGGTGAGATTGTCCTCGCTGAGATACCAGTAAATAATCGCCTTATTCGGACTGGTCAGGCTTTGGATGGTGGCATAATCGGGACTGGTGGGGTTTTCTTGCCAACTATCGAGAATCCAAGTCAAGCAACGATTTTTATAAAATTCTGCCTGTTCAATTGCGTCTAGGGGATGATTTTCCTCGATCAGTAAATCGATTTCTAGGTGACTAAAACTGCTGAATTTGGCCTCAAAAGCGGGTTTATCGCCTTTCTGGGCGCGTAGTCGGTTGAAAAGGTCGCGTCCCTGTTGTTGATAGAATCGCGCTTGAGTGATTTCCTGTAAGGAAAGATGAGCGCGGATCAATCCTTGCAGAATTTCTAAATGATCTTCGGGGAAGTCTTTTTCGGTGAGAATCGGTAAAGCGATTTGATAATGTCGGATTGCGTCGCGACAATAGGGACTAGCTTTCTCTTTATACTGGGAATGTTCCAGATAAGCTTCCCCTAGATAGCGATAAATTTGCCCCCACGGAGGCGATCCTTGAACGAGGTGGGGAAGTGCCTCCCGGAGGCCGAAAAGATGGGGTTCTCGGTCATTAAGGGCTACTATCGGTTTAGGATAAATGAGAGCTTCTAGACTAGGCGTAGAAATGCGATTTTTGCTCAGAGAACAAATGTCCCACCCTCGGTTGTTCCAAGCTTCATGCAAATCGGGTTTAATTTCTAAAGCTCGATCGTAGGATGCGATCGCTTGTTCATACCTTCCTAAATTACCTAACGCAACCCCTCGGTTGTTCCAAGCTTGATGGTAATCGGGTTTAATTTCTAAAGCTTGATCGTAGGATGCGATCGCTTTTTCATACCTTCCTAAGTTAACTAACGCAATCCCTCGGTTGTTCCAAGCTTGATGCTTATCGGGTTTAATTTCTAAAGCTTGATCGTAGGATGCGATCGCTTCTTCATCCCTTCCTAAGTTAACTAACGCAATCCCTCGGTTGTTCCAAGCTTCATGCTTATCGGG
>VYLQ01000004.1_pt2 | contig 42290 bp, 38 predicted proteins | sample 5115351 | NCBI WGS metagenome assembly VYLQ01 (sample SAMN12291776, study PRJNA351875) | freshwater metagenome | isolation source: freshwater lake | place: USA: Michigan, Lansing Lake | collected 2013-08-14 | reverse complement strand
CCCTCCTTTGTTCATCGCGTAAGGCAACTACCCCTAAAAACGAAGCGTCATTTTAAGACCTAATTCCCCTACGGAAATATGACTTTTTAGACTAGTTTAGTCGGACAAGAATGATAAATTTTGTTTCTTGAGAAAAGGGAGAAAATAGATGAAAAATAAATCGAGAGGATTATTTGATGAGCAGTTTCGGTTGGATAAAATCGGTAAGCAAAACGATCCATTGTTAAAATTGCAAGCCCACATTGACTTTGGGATTTTCCGCAAACCCTTGGAGGCACATTTTGAATCGGGAAAAGACAGAAGCCAGGGCGGTCGCCCTTCCTTTGATTATCTGATGATGTTCAAAATATTGATTTTGCAGCGCTATTATAATTTAAGCGATGACGGCACGGAATATGCGGTTTTAGATCGTTTATCGTTCATGCGTTTTTTAGGGTTGACCATATCTGATACGGTGCCCGATGCCAAAACAATCTGGAACTTTAAAAATGAACTTGCCAAAGGCAAGATGGTGGAGAAATTGTTTTCCTTGCTGGATAAAACCTTGAGCCAACGGGGTGTAATTCTTAACAAAGGCCGAATGATAGATGCCTCCATTGTGGAAGTCCCTATTCAACGAAACAGCCGCGATGAGAACCAACAACTCAATGAGGGGATTATTCCCCCAGATTGGAAAGATAAAGAGAACAAGCTACGCCAGAAAGATATTGATGCCAAGTGGGTTACGCACAATGGAAAAAGTTACTATGGATATAAAGACCATGTGAAAGCCGATGCGCGCACCAAACTCATTACGGGTTATAAAGTAACCCCTGCCAATGTTCACGATAGTGAAATGATTGGACCATTGATTGACAAAAGGGATCGCGGACAAAAAGTATATGCTGATAGTGCTTATCGGAGTGAGAAAATTGAAAAAGAGTTGAACGGAAAAAATATGACCTCCATGATCCATGAAAAAGGATACCGCAATAAACCCCTTACCAAGGCGCAGCAAAAGCGCAACAAGAAGAAATCAAAGACAAGGGCAAGAGTGGAGCACATTTTTGGGTTCATGACCAACTCGATGAACCGAATGTATATCCGATGCCGAAACTTTGTGAGGGCCAAAGCAACGATTGGTTTAATGAACCTCACCTACAATTTGTTCAGGCTAACGCAGATAAAAGTGAACTTGAATGGCCGATAGTTTGACCAAATGGTCAATCATCATCCTGCCAAGGGTGAAAAGAAAAAGTCAAAAGAGCCCTTAATCACTATTTTTTAAGATTGCAAAGAACAAATTCGATAAACTAGGAAGTGAAAAAATTTAAAACGGATTCGTCAATAAATTATCTAACTCTTTAAATCCTAATGCATAATTTGGGTTTAAACAAACAATCGTGCAATAGTATTTTGATTGCATAAAGTTTATCTTAAATTCGACAATCAGTTTCCCCAACTGACAAACGACTGATCGCTCCCCAACGGATCAGTTTACTTTTCAATTGCTTTTTTTTGTTATTTCATGAGACTACTAGTGGTAGCATACACCCTGTTGGGTATTTGTATACAGGCTTCGGGACAAAGTGTTTTCACTCCGATGGGAGCCCGATCGATGGGAATGGCCGGAGCGTCAGCTACATTAAGTGATGGATGGGCCCTTTTTAACAACGTTGCCGGCATGGCCGGGCAAAAACAAGCGTGTGCGTTTGCGTACGAAGTAGCGCCTCAGATGCCAGGCGCTAATCGTATGGCGGCTATCGCTCAAATGCAGATGGGTTCCTTCACGGGTGGCATCGGCTTTTTTCGTTTCGGTGATGCGCTTTACAATGAGCACCTTATCTCATTTGCCATGGCACACCGGATTGGCATTACCGCATTGGGAGCACGGGTTAATTACAATCAATATCGTGCCGATGGCTTCGGATCGTTGTACACCTTTAGTGCAGATGTAGGTGGCATTACCCAACTGACTTCTAAAATTCGTGTTGGCGCATACCTCACGAACATAACGCAATCGTCTTTGAACAGTGGTAGTGGTGAACGATTACCGACCCGTATGGTAGTAGGCGCCGGATTTCAATTCTCACCTAAATTTTTAGCCTCTACCGAAATAGAAAAAGATTTGGATTATCCGATTGTTTGGAGAACAGGATTTGAGTATGAAGTGCGCAAAAACATTTTCTTCCGCACCGGCTATCAGTTGCAACCCAGTGTGATCTATGTTGGACTGGGAGGCACCCGCAAACGTCTGACAATCGACTATGCCATGCGGTATCATTTTTTACTTGGCATGATCCATCAGGCATCTGCCACTTTTCGTTGGGCTAGTTCCAGTCCTACTTCTCCAAAATGATGAGACCGTTAAACAATTTTTTGCCGGACAGTTTCTCTTGCACTTTTTCAGGATGGGGTCGTTTCAAAAATTCTCTTAAAGAAGTTGGTTCAGTTATTGGGTGGATCATGGTGAGTAGTGTGATGGGTTTTGCGCAAGACTATCCACGCCAGACAATCGACCCTAGTCAATGGGTAGATGAACTATTCGCTGCCCAATCGGATAATCTAAACTATGCTGATTTGTATGAAAACTATCTACAACTACGGGCGCATCCGTTGGACTTAAACACGGCTAATGCCGAACAACTGCAAGCATTACAATTTTTAACAACAGCCCAACTCAATACGCTACTCTCCTATCGCGAACAGGTAGGTAAATTGTATTCGGTTTACGAACTGCAAACCATCGACGGATTTAGTCAGGAAGTATTTTTAAAGTTGATTCCTTTCGTGCGTGTGGACGATGAGCAACAAGCAGGCGGCTATCGCTCGCTGTGGAAACGGATGGTGTCAGAAGAAAATAATTATCTGGTGATGCGCTATTCGCAGACATTGGAGAGGCAACGAGGGTATACAGACGGTGCCTCGGAAAGCAGTCGCTACCAAGGCAGCCCAGAAGATGTTTATCTCCGTTTTCGCATTAGTAGACCGGGCGACTTTAGCACCGGCTTTACATTTAAAAAAGATGCCGGGGAAAAATGGCAATGGAATCCTGCCGGTAGCTACTACGGCTTCGATTATATTTCGGCACACGCACAGGTACAAAATAAAGGAGCGGTTAAAAATCTGATCATTGGCGACTACCAAGCGCAGTTTGGTCAAGGTTTGATGCTCGGCTCAGTCTTTGGAATCGGGAAAAACGGAGAGACTATCTCTAGCATACGTCGTAGCAACATTGGTTTTCTTCCGTACACTTCACAATATGAAGGCGGCTACATGAGGGGAGCGGCACTCTCCTACCAACTGCATCCGCATGTGCTCGTGCATGCACTGCTTTCGACTCGTGGCCGCGATGGAAATTTGGCACAAGACTCCACTCAAAACACGGTTTCATCATTCAATTACAGTGGCTTGCATCGCACGATGAATGAACTGAATAACCGAAATGCTTTACGTGAACAAAATGCAGCCTTCATCCTAAGCTACCAACACCGAGGCGTCGATGCGGGAGTGATGCTGCACTACACTGGTTTTGACAAAGCGCTGACAAGAAATGCAACGCTCTACAATTCGTTTGCTTTTCAGGGAAATGAAAATACCAATGCCGGAGTGTATGTCAACTACTCATTTGCTAATGCCACCTTGTTTAGCGAAGTAGCTCATACGGTGGAATATGGCTGGGGCGGTGTAGTGGGATTGTTAGCGAACGTCACTCCGCAATTGGATGTGTCGCTGCTGCTGCGCCACTACACACGTGATTTTTATAGTTTTTACAGCAACGCCCTTTCGGAAAACACAACTCCCCAAAATGAAAGCGGCATGTACTGGGGATGGAAGTATCACTTTTCAAAACGAAGCCAGTTGTCCGGTTATGTAGACCTCTACGCATTTCCCTGGTTGAAGTTCAGAACATACCGACCTTCGCAAGGCAATGAGTGGTTGCTGCGCTATCAATACAAAATCTCACGCACGCTACTTTTCTTTGCGCAGATCAAAGAAGAAACCAAGGCACGTAACACGAACAGCGATGTACCGCTCTATCAACTTTCTTCCGCCACGCGCAGGAGTTTAGTAGTGCAAGCTGATTATGCAGCAACGCCGCGTTTAAATTTAAAGAGCCGATTGCAGTTTTCTTCTTTTCAGTTCAACGGAAGAACTACCAACGGAATGGTGGCCATGCAAGATGCCACATTTGATGCGCGCAACTTTTCGGTAACTGCTCGCTACGCACTTTTCGATACCGATGACTACGATAACCGAATTTATGTGTATGAACCAGATACCTGGTTAGCTTTTTCTTTTCCCGCATACAGCGGCAAGGGCATCCGGCAATTGCTAATGATACGTTACCGCCTGTCGAAAAAAATGGATTGCTGGGTGCGCTGGGCACAAACACGTTACCTTTCTACAGATGTAATTGGCAGCGGTGGTGAATCCATTTCCGGCAGCAGCCAAAACGACATTCGGGTTCAGATGAGAATACAATTCTGAAAAAAGAAATACGCATCGAAACTCCGCGAAGCGCGCATTTCCACCCACTGTCGGATGAGGTAACGGAGAAAAGAGTTAACTTCACGCCGTTGTAACAATTCATTGCATGCACGCTGTTAAATTAATCACACCCGGAATTTTGTTCACGATATGTCTCGGCCTGCTCATTTTTATTATCGTGTTCCGAAGCATCTTTCATAAAAAAAAGTAAGCCTGACTAAGGCACAAACGCATCTACTGCTTGTTTGCGTGAGATCACGTGCTGCTTCAGCACCGTTAGCTCGCTGGTAAATGACGATGTAGATGTCAGGTGCGTGTACTTGGTTTGCTCTGTTGCTACCGGACCAATAACGTAAGGAGAAATCATGCTATGATATTTGGTGAAAAGGGCATCCATCTTAGACGACGTAAACACATCATCGGTAAACGAGCGCACATAGGTCTTGTATTTTGCATAATAGATGGCATCATCGGCGATGTAGCGGATGAGTGGCCATGTACTACTAACACTGGTGAGCGGCAACGCCACAGCAGAACCACCCGGTCCGGAACGATTGGCCAGCGCTTCGTTGTTATCCCAGGGTATCCAAGTCAGCTTGTTGGCGGAATGATTGTATAAGTAGTAGTTGTGCGCCATCACACCATAGGTATCCCAATTTACGAGTGTGGTATTCACAGCAAGCCACTTCACAAAATGATCGACGTTGAATGATTGTTCTAGGTTCGTTCGCCACTGTGCCGGGTTCGTGGTGCGCAAACTGCTGTTCAACGTTGCCACGAATGTCTGCACATCGGTGAAGTCGTTGGCGGTTTCGTTATTTTTCTTTTCGAATGAAGCGGTTGAAAAAGATTGAAAATTTGATTCCGGCTTGTATATGTTTCCGCTCTCTTCGCCAAACTGGGTTTCAATCATGGTATCATCTACTACTTCTGTAAGTGTGTACACTCCGCAATATTTTGAACCGGCACCAAAGTCGATGTAAACTTGGTAGAATGCTGTTTGAGCAGCCGGAATGCCGGCCATGCGAAAAATATCGGCAGTTACTTTTTCGCGGATGAGCGAGTTGTCTTTGTAGCCCGGCGAAAGACTGAATTCTTTAAACCCGTAGAAGCGTTGGTTTTTGATTTGGGGATAATCATCTTCGAACCGGTCGAAATTCAAACGGAAGGGCAACTTGTAAATGCCGTTACCCCAGGTAGAAGAGAGCGATGAATTGCCTTTGAGGCGAAAACCTACTTTGTACCACTCCTTATCATTGAACTTGAGTGACATTGCGATGTAATCCGTTTCTTGGGAAGGGAAACCACCGCCCGGTCCTTGACCCCGTTCACCAAATCCATATCCAAAGAGCGTCTTCATATTGGTTTGGATGGCGCTCCAATTGGAAGCCGTCATAGTAATTTTAAGAGTATTCACTTTGTCTTGCGGAAAGACGGTCGCATAATCGGGAGCTACGTCATTGCTATGAGTAGTGGTAGTCCAGTCGGTGATCGCAAAATTTTTATCATCGGTTGTAGTGGTAGGTGTAACGGCACCTGTCGATGAGTCTTTGCACGAAAAGAGGGTGAGTAACGATAAAAGAATGATTAGTGGAAGCAACCTCGGGGCATGAGCGATCATAGATATTCAGAATTTAGTAACCAGCGAACGTGCTTTATTCATTCAATATTGCAGATGTTTTTGGTTATCTCATAACGTGATGAAAGGAATATGAAGAAAAATATTCCATTGACAAAAATCATCTACAGATCAATCGAAATGGTAGACACATGCGAAGAACGCAGGCACTTCCTATTAACCGCAGAGAATGCGAAGCTCACAACGAATATTTCAACTCTACCACCGCTTTTTTAGCGTACTTTGTCGTAGCTATCTTTAACTTTTGCAACCCGGCTCACCTTGAAATTTATTAAAGGACTGATTCATTCAAACGTCTACATTTCAATAGCGGCAGTATTGCTTACCGTTGAAACCCAAATACAGTTGGGGTTGGTGCCGCAATGGAGACCCTACTTATTCATTGTATTTTTCGCTACACTGTTTGAATACAACCTTCATCGCTTGGTGACGCTGCTGTTGGTAAAAGATGCCATACATTCGGAGAAACACGCTTGGGTGCGCGAAAATCAAAAAGTATTTTATACAATGGTCATCGTTTCCACAGTGGCTTTTCTGGTGGTATTGTGGATTGCCAAAACAAAAGTGTTGCTGACCCTCACTCCTATTGCGTTGCTTACCTTGTTCTACTCTATTCCCATTGCGCGAAGCAAAAGTTATATTTTACGATTACGTGAAGTACCCTATCTGAAGTTATTTTTGATTGCTTTCGTTTGGTCTGCCGTTACTATTTTGTTGCCGGTAGTTCACGCGGAGATATCCTTCAATCGTGAGCATGTATTGTTGTTGTTTGCAGAACGCTTTCTATTTATTCTGGCAATTGCCATTCCCTTTGATGTCCGTGACATGGAAACCGACCGAAAGGCGAATCTAAAAACGCTACCGCTTTTGCTAAACGAAGATCGATCGCGGCGCGTGTCATACGTCGCGCTGCTGGCCTTCAGTGGGATAGTTTTGTTTCATTATTCGTGGCAAAGCGAATGGTCGATTATCGTACCATTGCTAACCACGGCCATCATTACTTTCTTCTTACTCCACTCATCGAAAATGCGGGAGAAGTCATTCTATCATCATGGCTACTTGGATGGCACGATGTTGCTGCAAGTGCTATTGGTGATGATGTTTTATTATCTGGGTTTGATTATTTAGACATAAGCCCAGTTTTATTGCCCTGCAATCTCATACGCTTTCAATAGTGCTAAAAAATAATCCGTAAATGTCGGAAACTGCGCTACTAAAATTTGGGGATGGTCTTCACCTTCATGATAACCATACACCGGAGGGTTATCTCCTTCAGAAATTCTGAAATACCAAAACTCATAGCCCTGATGCATACTAAAAACAAAAGCATCCGAAGGCAATTCATCCGACACGGAATTCTCTTTCAGCAATTCTTTAGCCCATTCTTGAATCCGAAATAAATCATCATAGAAGCAATCCGAACCAAAATTGATCGGCCCCGAATACTTACCCATAGTCAATAGATATTCGCGATATGCCCCCGGCAATTTAATTTGCAACGTATTCTCTACTTGATTAACCTCTTCGATTGTGCAAGGCAACAAACCAATATAATTTCTCTTCAAGCGAACAACAATTGCTTCCAGATAGTTGAGAGTAATACTGTTCATGCAATTCAATCTGCTACCTCTACGTTGTTTTTAAACTTTACTCGCATGAGTGTATCACCTTTCTCTGAAAAATAAATCCATGTACTGTCCTTCACCCATTCGTCGGTAGTTGTGTGTGCTTTACTTTTATAAAATTCAAGTCTTTTAGTTGCTCCACTTTCATACTGCACCACGACTTCCTTATAGTTTTCTCCATTTACTTGAAAATGAGATTCCGAACCATAGTTCTCTCGCGTACTTACTATAATCGCAACAATAATAATGGATGGAATAGGTGTGGCGATGATGATACCAATCTTATCAAAGATGGAATTAGCCTCTAACTTTCTTCGAATCAATAAAAAAAGCAATGCAACGCCCGCAGCTATCCAAAAAATTATAATAAAAAAACCATAGCCAAGAGAGCTACTGGCATCTTGTCGCCCAAGTAGAATGAACCACAATGTGATGGAATAGTAGATCACGTTAAATAATATAATTCGTTTGTTCATTTGCTATCTTTATACATCAAATATAACCACTCAGATCATGCCTGAAATCAACTCCACCAACATTCTACAAAAGTTCTCTCTATTTGAAAAACAGTGGGCACCTCACATCATTGGTGAACTGAACGGACAATATGTGAAACTTTGCAAACTCAAAGACGACTTTGTATGGCACAGCGACTTTTCTTTTCATGTTTGGAAAAGAATGCTGAGATTTGCAAGCAAATTATACACGTAAGGAGATATTGGCAATCAACCTTAATAATAGACTGACACCGATCAAATAGTTGAAAAATGGCCTACTTCTTTTTTATAGACGAAAGTGGAACCGTACCCGAAAAGCAGATATGGAGCGTGACTTATGTAAAACAAAAAAGGCAATGCCGATTTCTCAACAAAGCCTCCACAACAAAAGTACGACAAAACGCCTAAAATACAATAGGCGGCAATGTATTAACCGCTCTATCAATACTGATTATTCAAACCATTAACCTCTCACCCATGCCAGAAATCAACTCCATCAACATTCTACAAAAATTTTCTCTGTTTGAAAAACAGTGGACACCTCACATCATTGGTGAGCTGAATGGACAATATGTGAAACTTTGTAAACTCAAAGACGACTTTGTATGGCACAGCCACGAAAACGAAGACGAACTGTTTATGGTATTTAAAGGCACCCTGCTCATGGACTTCCGCGATGGACGAACAGTGGAAGTCAAAGAAGGCGAAATACTGATTGTACCCAAGGGGGTTGAACATCGACCGCACACCAATGGTGAAATTGTTTTCAACTTACTGTTTGAGCCCAAAGGCACTTTGCATACGGGCACCGTAGAAAGTGAAATGACCGTGAAAGAATTGGGATGGATTTAAATAGCTTCGCCATTTTTCGAATCGGCAATTATCATATGAAAGGATTTATTAACTTGGATTAAAACAAAGTAATCCTTAGAAAATTAAAAAAATGAAATGGCCATTAAGATGTTCTACACCTGTTGACATGCTAATCTCGGTCCCCGCCCGTAGCGGGGTGGCCACTAAAAAATATTAACACATGAAACGGCTTTTCATATTCACTACATTCTTATTGTATTCGACGAACATTTGGTCTCAAAAATCAGAAGAAAAACTGGTTGCCGACGCATACGCCAACTATAAATCGGCGATTCTCACAGATCAGGGTGAAGAAGCTCTGAAGTACTTGGACAGCCGAACCGTTGCATACTATGGGAAAATGGCAAAGCTTATCAAAAGTGGTGATTCGATCACCGTCGATCAATTACCCGTCATCGACAAAATTATAGTGTTTTCCGCTCGACATAGAGCATCCAAAGAAGATATTCGATCATTTGACGGTAGTAAGCTGTTGATCTATGCAATCAAAACAGGAATGGTCGGAAAAAATAGCGTTGCAAAAAACGAAATCGGAAAAGTTAGTATAAACGACTCATTCGCAAAAGGTCAATTTATCGCCAATGGAACTAAAACTGATTTCTACATGCATTTCTATAAGGAAGACAATCAATGGAAGATTGATCTCACCGCTTTATTTCCAGTAAGCGCCAATGTGTTTCAAAAAATGGTAGACGAAAGTGGTATGGGTGAAAACGAATTCCTTTTTTATTTACTCGAAGCAATGACCGGTCGAAAACCAACTTCAGAAATCTGGAGTCCACTGGATTGAAATTTACTGAGTCCTGGTTGATCATGCATTCTTTACTCCAATTAGCTCTCAACCATTTGCCTTATCAAACAAAAGCTCCCGTTGCTTCAATGAATTCGGTCATTGCATTTGAATTCTAAAAAAAATGATAAAGATGAAATCCAAGCTCAAAACCAGGATAAAAATTCTAATTATTCTTGAGATCGCACTATTCGCTCTTTTTCTTTTTGTCTGGTTTGTAAATCCAATTGTAAGTACAGTTGTTCTGATTCTGCTACTTTATGATCTGAAGCGAAAGGCGGATCGAATACAAATAACACATGAGGGAATTTCTATTTATAACACTTTGTCGTTCGAGAGAAGGTTTTTTCAATGGACAGAAATTGATCAGGTCGTTATCTATCTGGATACTCTTGAAAATTTTGGCAAACATACTATCTTTATTCGTCGAGGAAACATTTTACTTTGCAAAGTAGCGGGAAGCAACTATGAGAATCTAATGGAAATGTTAGTGGATATCGAACAGAAACAAATACAATTCAAAAAGCTTTGAAGGGTGAAAGATCCAGATCTATGCATACATAAGTCCAATCTGACGAGCAAATTGATTTTCTGTTTGCTCTTGCTGACGAGCTGTGAAAATTCAGTGCAATTTGAAGTGCCACAGCCAGTGGGCGTAAAAAATGAATCGGGTATACCGTCAAAATTAAGAGGAGTATACAATCATATCACCGATTCTTCGAAGCTGATGATCACACACGATCAAATCATTGAATCTACCCACCTTAAAAATGCTTTTCCAAAAACAGAATTAGACTCAGCCGAAGCTGTCGGCATTCATGGAGATACATCGTTCACAGTAACTAAAAATTCAACCATTTACTCCCTTGAAGTAAAAGGAGATTCGGCCTTCTTAAATTTCACACTCTACGATACGCTATTTAGTGCAACGCGGGGAGATGTGATTCGAAAATTCAAAGGCTATTATTTTATCAATACTGAGCTTTCAAACAATCATTGGAACGTAATCAAACTGACTAAAAACAAGACAGGGCTTTCATTAGCCTCCATTCAAAAAAGCGAAGAGATTGCAATACTCCGAGAACTGACAGAAACAGCTTCAGACACGGTTTATAATTTCAATCCTACCAAAAAGCAGTTCCGGAAATTCTTAAAGCAGAAAAATTTTACCAGCGAAGATTACTATGTTAAAGTAAAGCGTTAGTTATTCTCGGCACTCAGAAAATCTAGATTCGCGTGCACCTTTTAGTCAAAAATAGTATCTTGGTCGTAAACTTATTTTAATCATTAAACAAACTATTGCTATGCAACTCAAACCGATCTTAGCGACGCTGACCTTGTGCCTGATTGTCACAGCAGCATTTTCACAAGACTTTGAAGTACCCGCCAACTTCCAGCCAAAAAGCGAAAGCGATTATGCCAAATACGAAAGCGATGTATTGAAGTGCATCCAGTGGCTGGCGCAGACTCCTGCTAATGAGCAAACCGAAAAACAAAAAGACGCCAATGCATTTTTGTTAAAATGGATGACAGGCAGCTCTGCTGTTCACATTGAAGTGAAACAGGAAATTGTAACGTTTATGGATACACCTGAATTGTTAATGATCTTTATGGGCGGCTGGACGAAATATACACTCGAAACAAAAGATGCCGACAACAAAGTCAATTGCTCGCTGGCCGGAGTAGAAGCGGTGATTGAATACTATACCAAAAACAAAGCCATCCTATCAAAAAACAAAGGCGTGGAGAAGTACATCAAGATGAAAGAAAAAGGCACCCTCAAAGAATACATTCAAAAGAACGCGTAATAAAATCAGGGACATCTGATTAGAATTTTTCGAAGCTATCATTTCCACGCTTCCTACTTCTACCCGGCTGAATTTCAGATTTATTACATCATTCATTCGGTACAAACCGAGTATTTTCCAAAAAAGACATGACAGTAGCGTGCATTCAATGTGATTTACAACTAACCAATCATCTTACAGTCATTCAAAACGTAAGTGAATTACAGGAAACAGATGGCGAAGACTTTATCCGGCCAGGATATTTCTTTGTCAGTGATGGTGTGTTTTATAGAGGTTCGGATCATGCGATTATCATCAACACAAAAGATTTGATAAATTCTAAAAACCATCCTGATAGCGGACGGCTAAACGGTTGTTGTGGATTTGATGGGCTAGATGGGCTCAACAAAGTATGTAGCAACGGTCACGAAATAGCAACCGAGAAATCTGATTGCTGGCTTCCGCATGCTGTAATATTTGAGCGTGATAAGATTAAGATGATCCATTAATCTTATCAAATACCTAGTCCTTTAGTTGCTAAAAGCTGTGATGCAATAATCAACACTACCACCCAATTCCATAATCCTCTCCATGGTTGCTGCTGCCGCCCCAGAAGCTGCCGTGTTGCCAATCAAAATAGATTGCGTTAATCGGGCCGCTGGTTCGATCCTGGTACGTAAGCTTGTAACCCATGCGCGATAAATCTTTTCGCACCCATGCCGGCATGGCACTGTTGAGTGTCAGTCCGCCCGGCACTTTTTCATGATCGCCAAAGCTGGAATACATCTGTAAAGTTTTAAAGCTCGGTGCCTCACACGCCTCTTGCACGGTCATACCAAACTCCACCACATTCAAAAAGAATTGAATCAGCAATTGATCTTGCTCATCGCCTGCTTGCTTGGCAAAGGACAAAAATGGTTTTCCGTCTTTCAAAGCTAAAGTAGGTGTAAGCGTTACCCGTGGGCGCTTGCCCGGCTCCACTACGTTGAATGGATTCTCTTTCGCATCTAACACAAAAGATTGCATGCGCTGGCTCATGCCAATGCCTGTGTTACCCGCGATGCACGCGGGCACCCAACCACCACTGGGGGTAATTGAAACCACCCATCCTTCTTTGTCGGCTGCCTCCACGGAAGTAGTTCCCGCTGTAAACGATTCCAAATATTTTTCATCCAGCGGATTCACCGGTTTGAAATTATCCGCGCGACTCGTTCCCCACTTTTGTAAAATATCGAGATACGGATTTTGTTTTCCTTCAAAGGGATACGGATCGCCGGGAGCAATTTTCGGATCGTTCACTTCCGGATTAATCAACTTAAATCGTTCACGCGCATATTCTTTTGAGAGTAATCCCTTGATGGGCTCTTCAGGCGCAAATGCAGGATCGCCATAATAGAAATCGCGATCCGCGAAAGCGAGATTCATAGCCTGATAGACGGTGTGAATGTATTTGGTCGAGTTGTAGCCCATGCTCTTCAAATCAAAATTTTCGAGGATGTTGAGTGTTTGCAGCATGGCAGGGCCTTGTGACCACGGCTGCAATTTGTACACATCTATCCCTCGATAGTTCGTTACAGTAGGTTCTTCAATTTTCACTTTCCAGTTGGCAAGATCGGCTTCGGTAAACAAACCACCTTGCTCCTGACTACCACGCACAATCTCCTTCGCAATATCGCCTTTGTAAAAACGATCATACGCAGCATAGATAGCGGCCTTGCGGTCTTTTCCTTTCTTCAACGCTTGTTGCTCAGCTTCTACCAACTTCTGCAACGTGGCGAGTAAATCTTTCTGCACAAAAATTTCTCCCGCATCCGGTGCCTCACGTTTCTCGCCCAAGTGTGTTAAAAATACTTTTTTCGAATACGGCCACTTCTTGATTTCTTCTTTGCCACGCTCAATGGAAAAAGCAGTTTGCGCTTCGATAGGATAACCTTCTGCCAATTGCATCGCAGGCGCGAGCACTTCTTTCAAACTCATCGTGCCGTATTCGGCCAACATCGTCATCAATCCTCCGGCAGTGCCGGGAGTTACAGCCGCCAGCGGACCAAACTCAGGCGGATACTTCATGCCCTTGTTTTTAAAGAAGTCGGCAGTAGCACCAGTGGGCGCCACACCCAACGCGTTGATGGCAATTACTTTTTTTGTTTTGGGGTTGTAAATGAGCGCTTGTGTTTCTCCGCCCCAACTCAGCACATCCCACATCGTACATGTAGCGGCCAACATGGCGCACGAAGCATCCACGGCGTTGCCACCCTTGTTAAAAATCATAGCACCGGCAGTCGCAGCCAAGGGCTTACCTGTTATTGCCATCCAATGCCTTCCGTGCAGCGGTGGCTTTTGGGTGTTGACAGGCAGGTTGTTGAACGATTGCGCAGCAGCTTGCAGGCAGCACACGGTAGCAAAGAAAAGATGGCTTATCTTCATATGGATTGATTATATTTAAATCAGTTTATACTTAAAGGCGCCTCTAAAAACTCCGTCTTCCCTTCTCTTGTGGAGAAGGGATCAGGGATGAGGTTATTGATCCCAAGTTTTTAGAGAAGCCTTTATCTATTTTCTAAGGTAATCAAATAATAAAGGTTTCACACATCAAATTTGCCAGCGGGCAATCATCTCCACCAAAGGAAAATTTATGAATACACATCAACAACTGATTGAAAAATTCTACTCGGCCTTTCAGCAAAAAGATTGGCAAGCGATGCAAGCGTGTTACCACGATGAAGTTGAGTTCAGCGATCCTGCATTCACACATTTGAAAGGCAAAGAAGCCAAGGCGATGTGGCACATGCTGGCGACGAATGCCCGCGACTTTTCACTTGTATTTAATCAGGTGCAAGCCGATGAACAAAAAGGCAGCTGTCATTGGGAAGCTACTTATACTTTTTCGCGGACCGGCAAGCGTGTGTTGAACAAAATTGATGCATCGTTTGAATTTAAAGATGGATTGATCTACCGCCACACCGACCGTTTTGATTTTTGGAAGTGGACGCAGATGGCGTTAGGCACACCCGGATTACTATTGGGCTGGACCCCTTTCCTGCAAAACAAGGTGCGGGCTACGGCCATGGGCGGCTTAAAAAAGTTTATGAAAGAAAACCCCATGTACGGCTAGAAAGGAACGAAAAGTGGCTAAAAACCGCTAAATATCCTCTAAACACTCTCAAATTCAGCGATTTGCATTTACGGGGAATTAATACTTATATTTGAGAGTTAATGAAAGTAAATCCCATCTGAAAGTATTCCCACCAAGTGAGTTTATTGTAAGTACGGTTTTAATGAGTTAGCAAGAACATTTTATCACTTAATTTTTAAAACACAAATGAACATTTATGTAGCCAACATTCCCTGGAAAGCAACCGAGGAACAATTGAAGCAGTTATTCTCCGAGTACGGTGAAGTAAGCTCTGCGAAGATCATCATGGACAAAGTAACGCAGCGTAGCCGTGGCTTTGGTTTTGTAGAAATGGCTGATGATGCAGCCGGTAAGAGTGCTATCGATCAATTGAACGGTGCTGACTTCCTTGGAAAAAACCTGGTTGTAAACGAGGCTCGCCCACGCGAAGAAGGTAGCGGTGGTGGTCGCGGTAACCGTGGTGGCGGTGGCGGTGGCTTCCGCAGAGGCGATTTCAACAGAGATTATTAATCGGTTTGAAATAGAGACTTTACATGCCACGCCAAAAGCGTGGCATTTTTTATTTATAGACATCTCTAAAAATCGGTTCGATTGTTTAGTGTATATTTTTTCTGATCACTTTCTGATTTTTATTTTTACTGCATGACTTCTTCGCACGCATCTAACCGACTCGCTCACGCTACATCGCCTTATCTTCTACAACATGCGAACAATCCGGTGGATTGGTTTGAATGGGGCCATGAAGCGTTGACCAGAGCCAAGCAAGAAGATAAACCCATCTTGTTGAGCATCGGCTATTCTTCGTGCCATTGGTGCCATGTGATGGCGCACGAGAGTTTTGAGAATGAAGACATTGCGCAATTGATGAATGAATATTTTGTGTGTATCAAACTCGATCGCGAAGAGCGACCTGACATCGATCAAATTTACATGGAAGCCGTGCAAGCAATGGGGCAAAACGGAGGGTGGCCGCTGAATGTATTTTTAACGCCCGATCAAAAACCATTTTTTGGTGGCACGTACTTTCCTCCTAAAAACTGGGCACAACTTCTTGTTCAGATCAATAAAGCTTTTCGCGAAAAGCGAAATGAAATTAATGAGTCGGCCAACGACCTCAGTAAACATTTGGCTATTTCCGATTTACAACGTTTCAAAAATGTGCCGACCTCCAATGGCTTAAACAGCGGTGCACTCGATGCCATGCACCAAGTCATTGAATCTCGATTTGATTTTAACGAAGGTGGTCTGGACAAAGCACCCAAGTTTATCATGCCCTCCATCTGGTTATTTCTGCTTCGCTACTATCATCTGCAAAAAAATCCAAAGACGTTGGAGATGCTACACCTCACCTTGAAAAAGATTGCCGCCGGAGGAATTTATGATCAGATCGGCGGTGGATTTGCACGATACTCAGTGGACGGCCAATGGTTCGCTCCTCACTTTGAAAAGATGTTGTACGACAATGGCCAGTTGCTCAGTCTATATGCCGAAGCGTACCGGCTCACCAAAGAACCGGTTTATGCACGCATCATTCGCGAAACAGTGGCGTGGCTGGAGCGCGAAATGACTTCGCCTGAAGGCGGTTTCTATTCAGCGTTAGATGCGGACAGCGAAGGTGAGGAAGGAAAGTTTTATACGTGGCAGTTCAACGAATTAAAAGAATTGAATGCGGAAGAAATTCAACTACTCACCGACCATTATCACATAACCCCTGAAGGAAATTGGGAGCATGGCAAAAACATTCTTTTCCGCGAAAGCGAAACAGAACCCTCTCCTGCGCTCTTACAACTGAACGAAAAATTACTAGCCATTCGAAATAAAAAAATCAAGCCGGGGCTGGATGATAAAATCCTTACGGGATGGAACGCCATTACTATCCAGGGACTAGTGGATGCGTATCGTAGCCTCGGTGAAGATCGCTATTTAGAGTTAGCCGAACGTGCTCTTCAATTCATTGAGCAACATTTAATGGTAGATGGTAAGTTGTATCGTTCATTCAAGGGAACACATTCTACCACTACGGCTTTCATTGACGACCATTCTTTCCTGATTCAGGCATACACATCGCTGTATCAGGCTACACAAAAAGAATATTATCTGATCGAAGCAAAAAAATGGTGCGAAGAAACGATTCGTTTGTTTTACGATGAAGCCGAAGGTTTTTTTTACTTCAACAGCCACGAAGCGGAATCACTGATTGCACGCAAGAAAGAAGTATTTGATAACGTGATTCCATCTTCCAATTCGGTGATGGCTCGCAATTTATTTCATCTGAGCATTTTTTGGGATCATGAAAACTGGAAGACCATGGCAAGCCAGATGATGCAACGATTGATTTCGTTGACGCAGTCAGAACCCATCTATATGTGTCATTGGGCATTGCTCGCTGCTGAAATGACGCACAGTATGGCGGAAGTGGTAATCACCGGCACCAAAGCTCCGGCATGGCAATCTGTATTTGATCAAAACTACATTCCTTTTGTCTTGTTCATGAGTGGCAACGGTACCAGCACATTGCCTCTAGTGGCCGACAAACAAACCGATCTGCACAATGCCATTTTTGTTTGCTTCAACAAAACCTGTCAGCTACCGGTAAGTCAGGTGGAGGAGGCTATAAAGCAACTAAAATTCAAACCTGCGAATTAGCAGTCGGGCCAAAATCACTCGCTGATAAATCGTAACTTTATAGCCATTTGCTAAAATATGTATCCGGAATTAGATTTTGATTCATCAACGCTCTTTGCCGAGTTGATTATTCCGGTGCCTATTCCTCAGTTGTTTACGTACCGCGTGCCACAATTGATGACCGACCGCATCCGCGCGGGGCAGCGGGTCATCGTTCCTTTCGGAAAGAAAAAGATAGTAACCGGAATTGTTCATAGCATTCATCAACAACCGCCTAAAGAATACGAGGCAAAAATGATTTTAGAGTTGTTGGATGACACTGAAGTAATCTATGGTGCGCAATTCAAATTGTACCAATGGATGGCGGATTACTACCTGTGTACATTGGGCGAAGTAATGATTGCTGCACTTCCGGCAGGGTTAAAACTTTCGAGCGAATCGATGGTGCAAATTGATCCACGATTTGACTTTGAAAATACGACGTTCGATTTCTCCGAAAAAGAAAAATTGCTTTTAGATCGGCTACGGACTGACACGCTCACGTACAGCGAAGTGTCGAGCCTCCTGAACGCCAAAAATATCTATTCAATTTTACGATCGTTGCAAAGCAAGTCGGCAGTTATTTTATTTGAGCAAGTAAAAGAAAAGTATAAACCCAAAACCGAAAAGAGAATCCGGCTTAACGAAAACTTCGTACCCAAAAAAAATCTGGAAGCGTTGTTCGAAAATCTTTCGCAGAGCGCCAAGCAAGAAGCCATTGTACTCAAGTACTTGCAGGAAGTGCCTGTTTTCTCGCATCCCGAATTAAACTCCGGAGGGTATGCAAAAAATAAATTACTGGGCGAAGAATTATCGGCTTCTTCGTTGAACACGCTCATCAAAAATAAAATTCTCGAAGAGTTTGAGGTGGTGGTGCCACGCTTTGGTTTCGATGAACCTCCCTTGGCACATTCCATTTTGTTGAGCGAGCAACAAGAGCGCGCGCGCAACCAAATCTTAACCGAGCTGGAAACCAAAAGCGCTGCGCTGCTTCACGGTGTTACAGGTAGCGGTAAAACAGAAATTTATATTGACTTGATCAAACGTGCATTGGATGGTGGCAATCAGGTGTTGTATCTGCTTCCCGAAATTGCACTCACCACGCAGATTGTTTTTCGCTTGAAAAAACTTTTTGGAAGCGAGATGGGCATTTACCACTCGAAGTTTTCAGATAACGAACGTGTAGAAGTTTGGAATGGCGTATTGACCGGAAAGCTACGATTCATTGTTGGAGTGCGCTCGTCGGTGTTTCTGCCATTTGACAATTTAGGGTTGATCATTGTAGATGAAGAGCATGACCCTTCGTACAAACAACACGAACCTGCTCCGCGCTATCATGCCCGCGACACGGCTTTGATGATGGGGCACATTCATGGTGCCAAAGTAGTGTTGGGGAGTGCTACACCTTCGTTGGAATCATATTATCAGGCACGCACGCAACGCTACGGGTATATTGAGTTGAAAGAACGATTTGGCGATGCATTGCTGCCCGACATCGTCTTCGCCAATCTGAGTGAAGAGAAAAAACGAAAAACGATGAAAGGCGAATTCTCTTCTACTTTGCTGAACGAAATTCAACAGTCGCTGAATCATCAAGAGCAAGTTATTCTGTTTCAAAACAGAAGGGGCTATTCGCCCATGATTGAATGCCAGGACTGTGGCTGGATACCCAAGTGTATCAATTGTGCAGTCAGCCTTACGTATCACCAATATCGCCATGCAATGATTTGCCACTACTGTGGATACAAAGAAGACATGCCGCCGAAGTGCCCTACCTGCTCGTCCACGCGCATTCAGACACTGGGTTATGGAACTGAAAAATTAGAAGAAGAATTGAAGTTTCATTTTGCTGAAGCGAAAACACAGCGCATGGATTTGGACACCACTCGCACCAAGTCGGGTTATGAAAATATCATTCAAGGATTTGAAAGTGGCGATACAAATATTTTAGTGGGTACACAAATGGTCACCAAGGGCCTCGACTTCGATAAGGTAAATCTAGTGGGTGTGTTTGATGCTGATCGAATGATGCACTTCCCCGATTTTCGCTCGTACGAGCGTGCATTTCAATTGATCATGCAAGTGAGTGGCCGATCGGGACGCCGAGCCAAAAAAGGAAAAGTAGTCATTCAAACGTCCAGCCCTTCGCACCGCTTGTTTTCGTTTGTAAAGCAACACGATGTGAATGGATTTATGGAAGAACAGTTGAAAGACCGACAGGAACATGGGTATCCTCCCTTCTCGCGTTTAATTGAAATTTCGCTCAAGCACATGGACAAAAAAATAGTCAATTTGGCTGCACTGGAATTGTCGGAACAAATTAAAAAATCCATTCCGGTGGTGCGGCTGGTAGGGCCGGGTGAACCCATGATTGGTAAAATTCGGAATGAATTTTTGATGACCATGCTGATAAAGGTTGCACGCGATCAGGGCAAACTGGCAGAAATCAAAGCAACGCTATCAAAACTTGCCGCGCTACTTACCTCCGATAAAGAGTTTCGCAATGTGAAATTGATCTTCGATGTTGATCCGGCCTGATTTTCTTACATCAACATGATATGACCTTGAGATAGAGAAAAAATCACTCCCCGGTTTACTAATTTTGTCTCCTATGTTAAGCTCCATTCTATCGTATTTTATACCCCAACACGCGTTTGCGAATGCAAAACAACAACGCAATGCTGAGTTACTGGTAAAATTCGCCTGCATCTCTATCTTCTTTGCCGTTGGGTATATTGTCGATACGTATTTCACGCATTTTCTGGTTGCACGGTACATGATGGTGGTATGCATTATTGCCTTCACCATTCAGTTATTCACCTTTAAGTACTCCATCATTTCACAACGGGGAAGTGTTCATACGTTTGTTTTCATTTGCTGGTTTATAATCCTAATTCTATCCACTTTTTCCGGAGGCATCAATTCGTTCGTGCTTCCTTGGATTACGCTAATCCCATTACTGGCCTTGATCTTAGTTAGTGAGCGTGCAGCATGGATTTGGGGTGGAATTGGTTCTTTAACGGTTGGTTTTTTTCTATTTACTAAACTGGAAAATTACATACCTGCTGAACTTATTGTCGTGAACACTCCTATTCTGAATGCTTCACTCCACATCGGACTTCAATTTCTTGTGCTTACGCTAACTTATGTTTTTGATCAGCAGCAAAACAAACTGATTGAAAAGATTGAACTTCAAAACAGCATGTTGAAAAACAGTCAAGAAGAGATTGAGACGCAAAATGAAGAACTCACCCAAAGTCAGGAAGAGCTTTCCTCAAAACGTAACCTGGTGGAAAGTCAAAATTTGGCGCTGATCGAAGCAGGAAAAATTATCGAACAGAAAAATCAGGAGTTGATTCACAAAAACGACAAGCTGGAAAGTGAAATTCAAAAACGCACAAAAGAATTGGTGGAATACACCCAACAACTGGAGCAATTTGCCTTTATCTCTTCGCACAACTTGCGGGCACCCATCGCTCGTATTTTAGGACTTGGCCATCTGCTTGAAATTACAGAGAACCCCGCCGATGAGAGGCAGATCAAAACCAATTTGATTCTGTCTGCCAAAGAATTAGATCGTGTGGTGAAAGACCTCAACACTATTCTGGAAATCAGAAACAACAGCCACCAAGCTATTCATGAAATCAATCTGGAAGAAGAACTTGCACTGATTCGCACCGGGCTAGAAAAAGACATTGCCGATTCAAACGCGCTACTCACTTTTCATTTTCAGGAAGCTCCTGTAATCAAAACCATTCGCCCGTATTTAGACAGTATTCTGATCAACCTGATCAGCAATGCCATCAAATACCGCGCTACAGAACGAAGGCCTCAAATCGAGATACGTTCAGAAAACAAAGGTGAGTTCATTTGCTTGTCTGTTTCCGACAATGGCATGGGTATCAATTTGGAGCAGGTGCAAAAAAAGATCTTCACCATTTACAGTCGCTTTCACACTCACGTGGAAGGCAAAGGACTCGGTTTGTATTTAGTAAAAACGCATGCTGAAGCTTTGGGTGGACGAGTGGACGTAGAAAGTAAAGTAGGCACGGGCACTACCTTTTCTGTGTACATCAAATCAAAAGAATAATAAAGCCAAAGAAGCACTTAGTTCTGGACTGGCGCGGTTATTTACCTAAAATACTCCATTCTTCATTGAGCACGGCTATTGCCTGATGTGCTGTTAAATCAAATTGACAAGGAACAACGGAAACATAGTTATTTGCGATAGCCCACTCATCATTATCTTCTGCTTTGTCAAAATTAACAAAGTTTCCGGTCATCCAGAAATAACTTCTTCCGTAGGGATCGAAGCGTTGATCAAACTCCTCCACCCATTTTGCGTTGGCTTGTCGGCATACGCGAATCCCTTTTAAAGGTTCGTTTCGTTTGGCGGGAATATTTACGTTTAATGCAACACCCTTAGGCAGTCCTTTCTCCAACACTTGCCGCACAATTTTTTTCACCACTTCGCCCGTGTGCGAAAAGTCTGCTTTGTGGCTGTAGTCGCACAAAGAAAAACCAATGGCTGGCACGCCTTCGATGGCTCCTTCAATGGCGGCAGACATGGTGCCTGAATACAATACGCTGATGGATGTATTGCTGCCGTGGTTAATGCCACTGACCACTACATCGGGCTGCCGATCGTTTTTCAATACAAAATGGCGCGCCATCTTAATACAATCTGCGGGAGTGCCGCTGCACTCATATGCACGCACGCCTTCAAAAATAAATGACTCATTCAATCGCAGCGTGTCGCCAACAGTAATGGCATGCCCCATTCCTGATTGGGGGCCATCGGGTGCAACCACTAGCACATCTCCTAACTCCTTCATCACCGTCACTAAATTGAGAATGCCTCGCGATGTGATGCCATCATCATTTGAAACTAAGATCAGCGGTCGTGCCATGTTGGTTTTATTTTACAATGGAGTTATAATATTCGATGATGCGGGCCAGTTCATATTTATTATCAAATTCGAGCCTGTTGTCTTTGGCAAATCCTTTCACTTCCTTCTCACGCCCGTCCATCAGTCGGAGCCAATCTGATTTCCGGCCCGTGAAATCTGTAATGGTTCCATCCGGTTTCAACAGGTAATAGACGTTCACCAATACCAAACGGGTAGTGGTTCCATAATAGGCATAAGGTGAACTGGTTGTACGGTACTCCAGCTTTTCCCGATACAGAACCGTTATTTTTCCTTCGCACAGCAACTCAAAAAAAACAGGCGACTTGTACGTGTTATTTTCGGAATACGGTAGCGAATAAAATTGACGGTAGCGCTTGGCAGAAGAATCGAAGATTTCAAAAAACAAAATTTTTCGGGGCGAGTAACTCTGCAATTGGCCTCTAATCTTCACCTGCAAAAGATCTCCCTTGTAATCTTGCGACTGTTCATACTTGAGAATTCCGCGCAAGGTGTCACCGGATTCTAAAACCGCTTTACCTTCGTGCCACAGTTCAAAAGAAAATTGTTGCGCCTTGGCTATATGCAAAGACACAAGCAACATCGTCAGTAAAAATAGTTTACGCATCACTTCTTTAAGATCATGTGTCCAAGTTTATCTCGTTTAGTGAGGAGGTATTTTTCGTTGTGTTGATTGGGTGTAATCTCAATGGCTATATTTTCTACAATCTCCAGTCCGTAGCCCATTAAGCCTACGCGCTTCTTGGGGTTATTGGTGATTAACCGAATTTTGGAAATGCCCAGATCGTGTAAAATCTGCGCTCCAATTCCATAGTCGCGGTTGTCCATATCAAACCCCAACTGCAGGTTGGCCTCCACAGTGTCGAGGCCCTGCTCTTGAAGTTTATACGCTTTCAATTTGTTGAGCAGCCCAATACCACGACCTTCCTGTTTCATATAAAGAACTACACCTTTCCCTTCTTGCTCTACCATTTTCATGGCGCTATGCAATTGCGGCCCACAGTCGCAGCGGCATGACCCAAATATATCGCCTGTAACGCAAGAGGAGTGTACACGCACCATCACCGGCTCATCTTTTTCCCACGTGCCTTTTACCAGTGCCATGTGTACTTCTTTCGTGTTGACTTGCTCATAGGCCACTAATTGAAAATCTCCTTGCGATGTAGGCAACTGCACATCGACTTGGCGCACCACCTGCTTCTCTTTGTTCATACGGTAGGCAATCAGGTCTTTGATTGTTACCAACTTCAATTTAAATCGTTCCGCCACTTTTACCAAATCCGGCAGCCGCGCCATGCTTCCATCTTCATTGCAAATTTCCACCAACACACCGGCAGGTCTAAAACCGGCCAACCTTGCAAAGTCGATGGCGGCTTCTGTATGGCCTGACCTGCGCAACACGCCTTCGCGTTTTGCTTTGAGCGGAAAAATGTGGCCGGGTTTACCCAACTCCTCCGGTTTTGTTTCAGGGTCTACTAATGCTTTGATCGTCTTAAATCGATCGTGTGCCGAAATGCCCGTAGTGCATCCGTGTCCGATTAAATCCACCGATACAGTAAACGGAGTTTCAAAGGCAGCCGTATTTTTTCCTACCATTAATTCGAGACCAAGTTCTTCGCAGCGGTCTTCAATGATAGGGGCGCAAATCAGACCCCGACCGTGTGTTGCCATGAAGTTGACAATCTCCGGGGTGATGGTTTCGGCAGCACAGATGAAATCGCCTTCGTTCTCTCGGTCTTCATCGTCTACCACAATTATTACTTTGCCATTTTTAATTTCTTCGATGGCCTCTTCAATCGTATCTATTTTCAGCTTGTCCATTTTATCTCCGTAAATTTATTTTCTTTCTAACAATTGTACACCCAAACTGGTTCAGGATTTGTTTCGTGTATACCAAATCTTTTAGTAGTCACTTGGCTACCACAATACCTAACAATCCCGCTAACTCCGACTCCGCTTTTTTCAAACCGGTTTGCATTTCCAGTGCTTTATCCAATTCATCCCAGTTGCCGCCTGCCTCTGCTTGCTTCACCAAAGCCAAATTATCTTCCATCATTTTTTGTACTACTCTAAATTTCAATCGCAGCACATTGGTTAAAGCCAAATCGTTTAAAACGTCTTGTTCTTTTGAAAAATAAATATGAAACTTCTCACTCCAGTGTTGGCTGGTAGCATAGCGTGGTGTGATCAGCTCTGTCACCATTCGTTTAACAGCTTCGCTTCCATTGCGCAGAAAATATTGATTGTCGATTAACTGACCAGTGACTACGCCATTCTTAAATGTTTCGTAAATCTCTTTGAAAACCGGATGTGTAAACTCTACGTCTTCTAACTCGTGTAGCAGAAAATCAGATAAGCTCTGGTCTTCCAATTTTTGATCGGCATAATTCAGCATCAGGCGAATGGTTTCCCGCTCCTGATAGAAAACCATGTTCTGCGCGTCTACCTTCGCGGGAGCTGCCTCTATTTCTTCCGGTAAAGTGGGTGCTTCCTGTTGTTCGCGAAGGGCTTCCTTCTCATTCTTTCGTCTCTCTCCTATCAGCACTTTATTCAGCTCCGCCAACAAGACAGATTCAGTAATATTCAGCAGATGACTGGTCTCCTGAATGTAAACCGATCGTTTGATTGGGTCGGGTATCAGCGCAATACTAGTAACTACCTCTTTGATGGATTCTGCTTTTCGAATAGGATCACCGGCAGCCTCTTTGGCAAACAAACTTGTTTTGAAGGACACAAAATCTTGTGTGTGTTCTTTCAAAAATTGATGAAAGGCTGTGGTGCCCACTTTGCGTGAATAGCTATCCGGATCTTCACCATCAGGAAACAACACCACGCGTACATTGAGGCCGCCTTTCAAAATCATGTCAATTCCACGCAAGGCTGCCTTGATACCGGCTGAGTCTCCGTCGAATAGAACCGTGACGTTTTCCGTAAAGCGATGAATGAGTTTGATTTGATTTTCCGTGAGTGCTGTGCCCGAGGAAGCGACCACATTTTCCACATCGGCCTGATGCATGGAAATAACATCGGTGTACCCTTCTACCAGATAACAAACATCATGTTGGCGAATGGCATTCTTGGCCTGATACAAACCGTAGAGCACATCGCTCTTGTGGTAAATATCCGTTTCCGGTGAGTTGATGTACTTAGGCTGATTCTTGTCTTTGCCCAACATGCGGGCACCAAAGGCAATTACCTTTCCGGAAATATTGTGAACCGGAAAGATGACTCTTCCGCGAAAGCGATCGTATGAACTGCCATCCTCGCGCTTTACTACGAGACCGGTCTTCTCTAACAAATCTTTGTTGTAGCCTTTCGCTATTGCCTCGCGACTGAAGTTTTCCCAACCTTCCAGTGCAAAGCCTAATTCAAATTTTTCAATGGTGCGATCATTGAAGCCGCGCTCGCGGAAATAACTCAACCCGATGCTTCTGCCATCTTCATGGGTGGTAAGAATATTTTTGTAATACTCTTTGGCAAAATTCATCAGAATGTAAAGCCCCTCGCGCTCCGATTGCTCGGCCGCGCTTTCGTCGGTCAGGCGATCTTCTTTGATTTCAATGCCGTATTTTTTAGCCAGGTAGCGAATGGCCTCGGCATAGCTGAGCTTTTCGTGCTCCATCACGAAAGTGAAGGCATCGCCTCCTTTGCCGCTGCTGAAGTCCTTAAAAATGCCCTTGGCGGGAACCACAAAGAACGAAGGCGTTTTTTCGTTGGCGAAAGGGCTGAGCGCCTTGTAGTTCTGCCCAGATTTTTTGAGCGTCACAAAGTCGCTGATCACATCAATGATGTCGACCCTGTTTTTGACTTCTTCTATGGTTTCGCGGCTGATCAAAATCGGAGGAAAATAGACGGCAAAGATAGGTTTTTGGACTCGGTAAAATAATTAGGGAATTGATTTATCTTTATCAACTAATCTTGGTTTAGACACCTTTGAAATCGATCCAATACAGAAGATTTAAAGATTAATAGTATGGGGCTAATTAGAGAACCAAAAGGTGTTGATTTTGTCGTCAAAAGCAGGCCTTTAGCAAAAAAAGAAGAGAAGCTTTTAAGCAACTACATTCGTGAAGAAAAAGCTAAGCGAATGAAAAAGATTACCGCCCAAAAAACAGGGCCAAAACAAATTGCCTCTTTGAGAAAAAAGGCAAAATTTAAAAAAGCATAACTTCAGTTTATCGATCGGATATTATTCTATTGAATCTGATTCATGTCTCGGTAAAATAATTCGATATTTGATTTTATCTTTGAGAGGGAAAACAGAGTATCTCTCACCGTATATGAGCATTGATTCTGCCAAAATCGACATCATTCAATGGCTTACGCAGATCAATGACAAAGAAATTTTAGCTAAAATTCAAGCCATTAAAAACGAGGATGACAATCTTTTATCTGCTTTTCAAAAAGCCGAACTAAATCACAGAATAGCCAAGTATGAAAAGGGTGGAATGAAGTTCAAGTCGTGGAATGAAGTAAAAAGGACTATTCGGAAAAATGCAAAAAATCCTGCCTAAAGTGAGTAAAAAAAAACTGAACTAAATTTGATTTAACTGGTTCTTATAAAACTATGAAATTTACCCAAGAAGACATTACCCGCGCACTCTCAACTGTCAACGACCCCGACTTAAAAAAGGACCTAGTGTCGTTGGGGATGATTAAAGATATTGTTGTATCCGACAAGAAAGTCAGTTTTTCGGTGGTGCTCACCACACCTGCTTGTCCGCTAAAAGAAAAGATCAAAAAAGACTGCATCGAGGCTGTTGAAAAAGTGGTAGGCAAAGAAGTGGACATCGACATTTTCATGACCTCCTCTGTTACCTCCTTACGAGATAATGCTCCCCTCCTTCCCGGAGTAAAAAACATCATTGCCATTGCCTCCGGCAAAGGAGGTGTGGGTAAATCTACCGTTACCACCAATTTAGCCGTAGCATTGGCACAAGCCGGAGCCAAAGTAGGATTGATCGATGCCGACATTTTCGGTCCGTCCATACCGGTGATGTTCAACTGCGAGCGCGAACAGCCCGAAGTAAAAGTAGTAAACGGCAAAAATCTCATTTTGCCGCTTGAGCAATACGGGGTGAAGCTCATTTCCATCGGTTTTCTGGCACCGCCGGAAAGCGCAGTCGTATGGCGCGGCCCGATGGCCAGCTCAGCCCTCAAACAATTTATCAGCGATACAATTTGGGGCGACTTAGATTATCTTTTGATCGATTTGCCTCCCGGCACCAGCGATATCCACCTTACTTTGGTGCAAACAGTACCTGTTACAGGGGCGATCATCGTCACCACCCCGCAAAAGGTAGCTTTGGCAGATGCCATGAAGGGCTTGGCCATGTTCAAGCAGCCATCCATCAATGTGCCTGTTCTCGGCGTGATCGAAAACATGGCCTACTTTACACCCGAAGAGTTGCCGGATAACCAGTATTATATCTTCGGAAAGGATGGCGGCCGTACACTGGCTGAAAAATTTGATGTGCCCTTCTTAGGTCAGATTCCGCTCGTTCAATCCATTCGCGAAAGCGGGGACAGTGGCCTGCCGGCCGTGATGAAGGGTGGAGTAACCGCCCTGGCATTTACGGATTTAGCAGAAAGTCTGGCACGCCAAGTTGCCATAAGAAATGCTACCTTTGGCACCACAAAACGAGTAGAAGTTACCGCATGACCGAAACTATCCATATCGAAGGCGTACAAAGCCGAGTAGAGGAATCGCTGAACGCCATTCGCCCTTATTTACATACCGATGGCGGCGACATCAAGGTTGTATCTCTTTCGGATGATTGGGTTTTGACACTGGAATTTGTGGGGAACTGCAGTAGCTGCCCGATGTCGGCCATGACTTTTAAAGCGGGTGTGGAAGATGCCATCAAAAGAGCTGTGCCGGAAATAAAATCCATCGAGGTTGTTAATGTTGCCCCCCTGTAATTCGCGTCTCTGTTTTTAGCAGATTCATCTACGCAATTCTACTGAAGTTTAAACTTTAAAAGGCAGCGATACTCTAACGGTTTTTAGTTCGTTTTTTACTATTAAATTGGCAGGCATGCGCATCGGTTTTTTAGAGTTTGTCTTCTTTTGCTTAATCGGGCTTGCGTCTTTCGCCCAAGAACGCTGCGGCACAGTTGCCTACGAAACACAACGACATCTAAAAAATCCTTCTAAGGAAACCACCGAGCAATTTGAGCAGTGGATGTCCACTAAGCTATCCGCTCAAACCAAAGAGCAGAAACAACAACGTACGCAAGCTACGTACACCATACCGGTAGTGGTACACATCATACACAATGGCGAAAGCATCGGCTCGGGCCTGAATCTTTCAGATGCACAAGTGCTTTCGCAAATGAAGGTTCTTAACAATGATTTCCATCGGATGAATGCCGATCAGATAAATACGCCTACTGTTTTTCAAAGTGTAGCCGGTGCATTTGACGTAGACTTTGTTTTGGCCAAACAAGATCCGGACGGTTTGCCTACTACCGGAATTGTGCGCGTGAAAGGATCGAAAACTTCATGGACCGCCAACGACAATTATTTGCTCAAAGCACAAAGCTACTGGCCGGCAGAACAATATTTGAATGTATGGGTAACGTACCTGACTGATTACCTGGGCTACACACAATTTCCGGTGTCCCCGCTCGCTGGATTGGAAGAGGCTTCCAACGATCGGCTGACGGATGGAATTGTAATCAACTACCTGGAGTTCGGCTCGATTGACGATGGCAACTTCAACCTGAATTCGAAATACAATAAGGGCCGCACTCTAACCCACGAAATGGGACACTTCTTTGGTCTGCGTCATATTTGGGGTGATGTGGGCGGCTGTGTAGGTTCTGATTATGTTGCAGATACTCCCTTGCAAAGCACATCAACCGGAGGTTGCCCTGCGCATCCGCAAACCAGTTGCCTCGAAACTAAGATGTTTCAAAACTATCTGGACTATACGGATGATACCTGTATGAATTTGTTTACCCAAGGGCAAGTCAACCGCATGCTTACTATTTTGCTCAACAGCCCGAGAAGGAAAGAACTACCCACTTCATCTGGCTTGCAAACCCCGGTGGCGATTGCCGATGATTTAGGCATCAAAAAAATTATTTCACCGACTCCAACAGTCTGTAGTGGCTCGGTCACTCCCTCTGTTCTGGTACGAAATACCGGTAACACCGCCATCACCAACGCTCAGTTGCAACTGAAACGAAATAACAGCGTGATCGAAACCAAGAATGTGGTACTATCGCTTCTACCCGATGCGGAACAAACCATTTCTTTCAATCCGATTACCATCACTGCCTCCACCACCAATACATTTGACTTCGTTGTGACATTCGTGAACAGCCACACCGATAACAATCCGACCAACAATACCAAAAGCATCATCACTACCACTCCGGCTACTGCTTCGCTTCCGTTGACAGAAAATTTCGCCACTTTTCCTTCTACCTGGAGCAAAGACAATCCGGATGGACTCACCACATGGCAAACTACTACGGCCAACGGCACAACCGCCGTGTATATGAATTTTTATGATTACATCGAAATCGGCACGACCGATAAAATCATCACGCCACAATTGGATTTAAGCACCACCTCTACGGTAGCTTTGCTTTTCGACCGCGCATACGCTCAGTACACCGGTGCATCTGGCGAAGGATTAAAAGTATTAGCATCTACGGGCTGTCAATTTGATAACGCGCCGCAAATTTTATTTTCAAAAAGTGATGCAAGCCTCGCTACTGCTGCTGCCCGCTCCAACCGATTCAACCCCATCGATGTCGATTGGAAAACAGAAGTAATCTCACTCAATCAATATGCCGGCCAACAAGTGCAGCTAGCATTTGAAGGTACGAATGCCAATGGCAATAATCTTTTCATCAAAAATGTGCGCATTATCACATCGGCCATTTTGGATTTGGCTTTGGTAAAGCTGGAAACGCCTTCGTTGATCAGTTGTGTTAATAACCCATTGCCTACTATACGTGTGCGCAACAACGGAAACATCCCAATCACTTCCTTTGCAATTTCATTTTCATTGAATGGAGGAGCAACGTCTACGCTTAATTTTTCAAATATCATACTTCCCAATGAAGAATGGGTGGCGCTTTTGAGTCCGATTACACTCAATAGCGGCAACAATCAGCTTACCGTTTCGATACTTAACCCCAACGGCGGTAGCGATAACAATCCTTCGAATGATACCCGATCGTACCAAATTGCATTCAATGCAGCTACTGAAATTATTCCGCTCCGCGAAAAGTTTGAAACTGCATCCAAAAACAACTGGACGCTCATCAGCCCAGAGCAGCCAAGTTTGTGGACAACCACCAGCACCAACTATTCTACGTCACTCAAATTCGCATCTTTTAACAATAGCCAAATTGGTGATGACGGATGGGTGATCAGTCCGATTTTGAATTTATCGAATGTGAGCAAAGCGAGTCTTTTCTTCGACATCAGCTATGCCAAACGTAGTACCGGCAGCGAAACATTGCGCATACTGGCTTCCACAGACTGCGGTCAACATTTTGATACCGAATTGTATTCAGAAAGTGGATCAGCCCTCAGCAATACCAATCAGGAAACCGATTGGAAGCCGAATGAAGCCGCACAGTGGAACCGAAAACAAGTGATCTTGTCCAGTCTGGCCGGACAATCCAATGTGCGTTTGGCCTGGGTGGCTACCAACGGCAATGGAAACAATCTTTATCTGGATAATATTGAATTTTTCAACAGCGAAGATTCACAGCCCCAATCCGTAGATACTCCCTATTCAATTTACGGAGGCTTACTCTCACCGCTCAAGATTACATTTAACCTCGATACACGCCAATCTGCGTTTGTGCAAGTGTTTAACCTGATGGGCCAATTGGTTTCCGAATCAACCCTACCCGATGTGCTCAACCAGACCTTTGCTATTGAAATGCCCAATCAAGGCACGGGCATTTATTTGATTCGCGTGCAAACCAACGCACAGGTAAGTACTAAAAAAGTGTATTGGAGCAACTAAACGAAATCAACGCGTGCTTGCTTGAAATACGGCAAATACTCAACATCTTTGAGGTAATTTTGATTCTATGGCTAAACAAAAAGTGGCAATTTTATATGGAGGCCGTTCCGTAGAGCATGGTGTTTCCATTAACTCAGCCCGCAATATTTTTGAATTTATCGATAAAGATTTGTTTGAGCCCTTTCTGGTGGGCATCTCACCCACAGGGGTTTGGTACCATACCCCCACCGTCACCAAAGAAATGGAAAAAGGCGAGCCGCTTTCGCTTGCGTTAAATCCTCAAGCCCCCCGATTAACAACCGCGAGCGGCCAATCGGTTTTAGTGGATATTTATTTTCCGGTGCTGCACGGCACAGATGGTGAAGACGGCAGCATACAAGGTTTGATCAAGGCAATGGATGTGCCCATGGTAGGCACCGGCGTACTTGGCTCCGCCATGTCCATGAGTAAGTTAGTTACCAAGCGGTTGTTACGCGAAGCGGGGTTGCCCGTTGCCGACTTTATGTATGCGTACTACACCGAAAAAGACCACTTGTCGTTTGAGGTTATTCAACAGAAACTAGGAGTCCCTTTCATGGTGAAGTCGGCAAGTCTCGGTTCATCGGTGGGAGTATCCAAAGTGAAATCAAAAGAAGAATTTGCAAAAGCCATTGAGGAAGGGTTTCGTTACGACGACTGTGTGCTCATTGAAAAATACATTCAAGGCAGAGAAGTAGAGTGCGCCATTTTAGGCAATGCACCTGCGTTGGCTTCTCTGCCGGGCGAGATCATCATCAACAAAAAATATGAATTCTATACGTTCGATGCCAAGTATGTAGATGGTGAAGCGGTAACCATTGAAGTGCCGGCGCAATTGGATGCCACCAGTCAGGAAAAAATAAGAGAACTTTCCTTAAAAGCCTATCAGGCATTGGCCTGTGAGGACTTCTCTCGTGTGGATTTGTTTCTCACCGCCAAGGGCGAGGTGTATGTCAATGAAATCAACACCATTCCCGGCTTTACCAACTCCAGCATGTTTCCTGTCATGTGGAAAGAACGGGGCATCTCCTTTTCAGAACTAATTACCCGACTCATCCATTTGGCATTTGAGCGACATCAAAAATCAAAACGGGCCGAACGAGGATTTGAATCGTCATTGAAATTTTAAAGCACACTATGAACATCGATCGCTATTTTAAAAGCAACACCGTGGGTGGCCTTCTCAAAAATCTGGCTGTAACTGTGGGCATCATTTTGTTTATAGCCATCATCTATTTTTACATTTACTTACCCAATGTTACCCATCATGGCCAATCTGTTGAAGTGCCCGATCTGATGGGGCTCACGATGGAAGAAGCCGAAAAAAAACTAGCAGAGAACAATTTAAGTGTAGCCATCAACGACTCATCGTATGCTGAAAGCGAACCCGCACTCAGCATTTTGAAACAATTTCCGAAAGCGGGAGAGCAAGTGAAAGAAGGGCGCACCATCTATGTTTCCATCAACCGAACCTCTCCTCCTACCATGCCTATGCCGAACCTAATTGATGGTTCGTTGATCAATGCAGAGGCGGTTTTGAAAAGCAATGAATTGCGAAGAGGCAGAATCATTTACGAGCCCAGCCCCTTTCAGAATTTTGTGAAAGACATGTACTTCAACGGACGACCCATCGCTGCCGGCACACGCATACCCAAAGGTGCCACCATTGATATTGTAGTGGGCGATGGCAATGGTTCCGCTGATTTCGTGGTGGGTGGTTTGGTGGGCGATTCGTATGAAACAGCTTTGTTAAAAATATCCAACTGGAATCTTCACCTGGGCGAAGTGCAAATTGCCGAAGGCCAGGATACTACAGGCGTAGAAGTATTCGTTTATAAACAATTCCCTAACAAAGGCGATTCGGTACGCATGGGTAGCCCGATTGATTTGTGGATTGCCCCAAAAGGATACAAAGAACCCGAGACGGAGAACCCTTGAGTGATGAAGCAACAACGGAAGCCGTAATTGAGAAAGCATTCCATGTCGAAAAGCAAACTAGTTATACTCTTTTTTCTTAGCACCACGTATTGCTTTTCGCAGGTGGAAGTAGTTCCTATCTACCGCCAAGATCAATCTTCGTCGGGTAAAACAAATGCCCGCACAGCAGCCCTCACCCCCATGGCGTTGCCCTTTTGGGATGATTTCACAGTCAACATCAAAAATCATTCACCCAACGACACCCTGTGGGAGGCAGACAGCCGATCGGTGCGTGTAAACAATGGAACGGGCCTTAACCCACCCAGCATTTATGTAGCCACCTTCGATGGGTATGACGCCACGGGCAAGCCCTACAATACCACCGACCTTCTCGCCAAAGGATATGCCGATGTAATGACATCGCGTTCGCTAAAATTAGGAGACGTGGCGGAAGCGAATCGGGATTCTGTGACCATGAAATTTTTCTATCAGCTTGCGGGCAATGGTGAGAAGCCGGAGCAAGGAGACATTTTATCGCTGCTGTTTAAAAATCACAAAGGCCAATGGATTGAAGTATGGAGCATAACCAATGATGGCACGTTATCGACTGACCAATTTATTAAGTCAATAAAAAAAATCAACATTCGCAGCAAAGAAACGAGTGAAAGCAAATTCTTTCATAACGGATTTCAGTTTCAGTTCAAAAGTTTTGGTCGCCTATCCGGCCCCTACGATGTATGGAACATTGATTACGTGTATGTGAGCAATGGCAAGCCAAAATTTAACCCTGCCAATTTTGATTTCCCCGACCGCACGGTGCAATCGCCACTCACTTCGCTACTTAAAGATTATCAAGCCATGCCGGTAAAGCATTACTTCTCGAATGTGACGAATAACACAGTACAACCGAAAGTAATGGTGACTAATCTTAGGGAAAAGCAACCGGGTGAAAACGTAACTTACGCTCAGTCAATTAAAATTTCCTCAGCTGAACATGGGATCACTAGTAGCAATACCGATTTGTCTAATACGGTAGTTCCACTTCCTTACGATGAATCTCGGACTGTAGACACGAACATTGATAACATTGCCTCTCTGGTTAGTGCTTATTCCAATGATAAAAAAGTTCAATTAAAACTGTCCTTTCTTTTAAAATCAGGAGATATGAATGATATCACCAACCCTTTATCAACTGGTGACTATGACCCCGTAGTATATCGGGGCATTAATTTCAAATCGAACGATACGGTGAGCACCACGCATATTCTATCCGATTACTACGCCTATGACGATGGTGAAGCCGAACACGGCATTAATTTAACCGGCAAGGGAACACAACTCGCTTATGAGTTCAACATGAAAAACACAACCTACGATTCGATTGTAGCTATTGATATTTATTTCCCAAAATACGGATTCGACACCACTCAATTTGTCCAAATTTTTATTGCCCACACGCTGCCGGCAAACGACACCGATTATGCATTCAAACAACTATTTGTAGTGAAAGGCACAACTAACAATCAATTTGTGCGGTTGCCAATTCCGGGTAGTGGAGCCGTAAAGAATAAATTTTATGTAGGCTGGCAAATCAATTCAGAAGCGATGATTCCCATCGGCTTAGATCGCAACTCAAACTCGGGCGATAAAATCTACGTCAAAGTCCCCGGTGCAGAAACCTGGACGAAGAATACGGAAATCTACGGCAGCATTATGATTCGTCCGGTGTTTGGCAGTCCTCCAAAAATTATATCCGGAGTGGAGCCCCTTGCACGCAGCAAACCGTATCCCAATCCTACTAACGGCACTTTTTACTTGCCCGAGCAGGCGGCCAACATTCAATTATTTGATCTCTCCGGCCAATCAGTTGATTATACCGAAACACCATTCCTCGACAAAAAACAAATTTCAATCCTCTCTCCCACCACCGGCCTCTTGTTGGTTCGCTATTTCAATCAGCAGTGGGTGACCGAGAAAATAGTGGTGAGGCCTTGACAGGCAGTTGGTTATTTTAATTTATAAAAATTGTAAGCCCACGATCAACTGCACCTTGCGAGGTTACAAATCTGTTATTTGATTAACTGGATATGTTGGTATTATTTCCAAGTTGCTCTTTGCCATTCAAAAGGATTGGTGTCATTGCTTTGATTTGACCTAAAGCTATGGCATTCAATAATTTGCAATATTTTCAGCTTAATAAATGTCCATTACTTCTCATATATTTAATCTTTTTTATTGCTATATATATCAATATTATTGATATATTTATTGATATTAATATCATTTATATTTAATAAATTAATGTTATATATAGCATATGTATCACTACTGGGATTTAAAACTCATACGAGAACAGCTTGATCAGAAGATGGCAAAGTTTCGCAATTTAGGTGCTTTATACCCAAGCTCTGGGTGGATAAAAGTCGTTCGCGAAGCTTTGGGCATGTCTCTCCGGCAGCTTGGTAAAAAAGCCAATCTTGACCCATCGCGCATATCTCGTCTTGAGAAAGCAGAAATGTCTGGGGAGCTAAAGCTTTCCACGCTGCGAAAAATCGCAGAAGCACTGGATATGGAGTTTGTCTATGCGTTTGTTCCTAAAACCGATTTAGAAGCAATTGTACGCGATCAAGCCAAGAAGATTGCAATTGAAAGAATGGCAAAGCTAAACCATACGATGCGCCTCGAGAAACAAGAATTAAGCGAAGAAGAAAAGAAAAAGTCTCTTCAGGACATGATTGATAAAATCGTATTTGAAGAGCAAAAGAAGATATGGGATTAGCAATGCAATTTAACTATCCTGTGGACGCAACTCTTCTCGAACCAGAAGAAGTTGAAGGCTTGCTTCTTAAGCACATTACTACACGAAGAGAGCTTGACCGTTGGGAGCAGGAAAATATTGCAGCCGCTCAAAATTGGTTGCAAAGGGCACATAAAAAAAACATACTTTCCGAAGATTTTGTAAAAAAACTCCATAAAAGAATGTTTTCAAAAGTGTGGACATGGGCTGGGGCGTTTCGTAAATCAGAAAAGAATATAGGGATTACCTGGACTCGGGTGCCGACTGAATTGCGCGTACTGCTAAATGATGTAGCATACTGGCTAGAGCACGGAACTTATTCGAATGATGAAATTGCTGTCCGCTTTCACCATAGGCTTGTGTCCATTCATTGCTTTCCAAATGGCAATGGCCGCCATGCGCGCCTAATGACCGAGGTAATTCTTTTGTCATTGCTTCATGCGCCTGTCTTTACTTGGGGGAGTGGGGACTTGATGAATCAAAACCAAGTGCGTGACCAGTATATACACGCGTTACGCTACGCAGATGATGGTGATTACACCCCCTTGATGCATTTCGTGCGCTCCTAACCGCGTCCAATTCCTGCCCGCTCGTGGGTGGCTGATGCAAAATGGGCGGATAATTTGGGCACTCAAATGAACGAGCAAACCACGTGCAAATAAAAAAGGCGATAAAATATTACCGCCTAAATGCTTGCTTACCCGTGGCCTATCTAGCGACCCTCTGTCCCGATACCTATCGGAAGAGTCAGGTGCTAAACGACTTCAAATTAATTCGGAGAGTGGGCCCAGCTGGGCACGATCCAGCGACCCCCTGTCCCGATAGCTATCGGGAGAGTCAGGTGCTCAAGTAACTTCTCTTCAATTTTTGAATTAACTCGGGATACTTTCCTAAATTTTCAATATAAACTGAGCTTTTCATTTTTTTCACGTAGCGTTCTATAAAACAAGCTTCACTAAATGTTTCGCATTCAATAAACAAAAATTTCTCCCAATCGCTAGCGGAAGCAGTAAATTTGCGTTTTCCATAGGTCTTCTCATTATGCTTGAGCAATCGATTCTCCAACCCATCGTGGGTCACTCCAACATAAAACTTATTCAATTTTTTACTATAGATAATATAACATCCAATCATCCAACGTAACTATTTCAAGAAAACATGTACCTAAAATCCCATACCAAATACTAGGCAAATGAATTCAGTTTCTACATTTTGGCAATACAAAAACGGGGCCGTTGTTTCTAATATCATTGTAACCCTCATCCTTCATAGCTAGCAAGTTCAGTGCTATTGAAAATTTAAGGCCTAAAAATGGGCCTAGCAAGGCACGATCCAGACATGCCTCTCCTGATAACTATCAAGAAAGTCAGGTGCTAAACGACTTCAAATTAATTCGGGGAGTGGGCCCAGCTGGGCACGATCCAGCGACCCCCTGTCCCGATAGCTATCGGGAGAGTCAGGTGCTAAACAACTTCAAATTAATTCGGGGAGTGGGCCCAGCTGGGCACGATCCAGCGACCCCCTGATTATGAGTCAGGTGCTCTAACCAGCTGAGCTATGGGCCCTTGCACTATTTCCGCAAAAGGAACGCAATATTAATGCTAGTTTTTGTAACAGACAAATGCTTTCAAAGTATCTGTCTGTTACAAAATCAATTCCTGACTACCCATTAGAAGGTGGTACTTCCGTTGGGCTGATACACGTATTTGAATGTGTAGTAGCGGTCTAAGTCAGTGAGGTTGTTCACGGTAGCAGGGGCACCTTTGTAAAAGCTGAGTATCTGAAGTTTGGCGTAGTTGCCATTCGCAGTTCTGATTACAAAAATTTGTCCGGCAATCGGAGAAATGATGGTAGATGTGTTGGTTCCTGAGTTATACCACCATTGGTTCGTGGCAGCAACATCCGCAGGCTTGGGCGATGCCGATATGGCTACTGTGCGGACTTTTGAGGTCGCGTCGTATGTGTCTTTTACATATCCATCGGCAGGAGCTGTTTTTAATTCATTAAAAATTCCTTGCACTACTTTCACGCTCACATTGCCATTGATATTCAGTATGACGTTTGTCGATTGAAAGCCAATATCCCATGTGTTCTTTGCACTATCCGCGTTTGCTACAACCGCACCTGATTTGAAACTAAAAAGTGTGTACTTCTTTGTTTGTGTTGGCCGTGAAGGTGGACCTCCCGGATTCAAAACCAAAGGTGCATAGTCTGCATTCAAATCTTTGTAGATCACACCCTCTGTTGTTACCGGCGAAGGGTCATTGTTGGAACAGGAAGAAATAGTGAGTAACAATGCAAACGAGAGACCGAACGAATAAATAGAAAACTGTTTCATAAATTGATTAGTTATGGATTTGTATTTTTTAGTTTATAGGTGATACTGAAGTAGGTAGAGCGACCGGGTATGTTGGAGAGGTAAACAGGATCGGTGTAGCCAAAAATATTGTCGATACCTGCTTGTAAGCGAATGTGCTTGAACGATTTTGCCACCGATACATTCACCAATGTGTAGCCCGAAACAAATCGGTCGTAATCATCCAACAGTTGATTTTGATTGATATCCGATGAAGGAACTGTTTGACCTTGAATGTTCCCATCTAACCCACGTACTCCAAATTTGCCTCGATAAATGGCCCGCAAGCTGGCATCTACACCGTGCTTGGCATTGTGGTAAAACAGCTTCAGATTACCTGTATGCTGCGCACGGTTGTAAAGACCAAAGTATTCATTTGACTTCAGGCGATAGGTTTGAAATGTAATTGGGTCTGTCCAGTATTGTGGAACGCTTTCAATTAAATCAACAATTTTCTGATCAACCGCCCGCAGGTATTGATACCCCACCGCTACCGAAAATTGAGACGTTACTTTATAGCTCACGTCCGTTTCAATTCCTTTCATAACGGCTTGGGTAATGTTAAAAAAACTGTAGATCACTTTATTCTGCGTGGTTCTCGCTAACTCGCGGTAATCAATGAGATTGTCTACTTTGTTATAAAAGAAATTAGTAGACAGTTTAAATTTTTCATTCCATTTAAAATCAACACCCACGTTCAACGAAATTGATCGCTCGGGTTGCAGCGATTGAAATTTTGATACATCTACTGTTCCGGGTAAAATGATCCCTTGTGAAACATATTCATCGATCTTTTCTTTCAGCACCTCGGTGCCCAACACAATGTAACCGCCGCCTGCTTGGTTACTGAAATTGTAATATAGTTGCCGGAAATCAGGAGCCTTAAAACCCTGACCGAATGAACTCTTCAGCACAATCTTTTTGGTTACCTCCCAGCGCACAGATAGTTTAGGACTGATCTGATCTCCATATACCGAGTTGCGATCATAGCGAATGCCACCTATCACGTTCAATTGCGGAATCGGCGTGTACTCATGCTGGACCAAAGCATAGTTGGTTTGCTGTAATCGCTGCTGATCGCTGTAGCGCGATGTAACCACCGATTCCTGAATAGATCCGGCTCCGGCGGTCAGAATATTTTTTTCATTAAAAAAATATTCTCCGTTCAATTCATAGCGCGTAAATGTTTGATCAAAATAATCACGATAAGTGACTACATCATCTTGCGCTCTTCTCAATTCAGTATTTGTGCCGTAGGCAGTTGTATAAAATCGTCCCGTTGCTTTAAACTTCGATCCGAAGCGGTGTGTGATTACCGGATTTATGGTCCAATCATGAATAGATCCGTTACCTGTTGTTTGTACTTGCCCACCGGCAGAGACCACATCAAAGTTGTATTTTTGATCTTCTGAAAAATAACGCAAGCCCAAATTGATATCTGTTTTTCCCCATGTGTAGGTAGATCGTGCACCAAGGGTGTAGTTGGTAAATGGCGAAACTGTTTTACCAAATGTTTCCGGAGACAGATCGTAGCCATCTGAAATTCTGCTGTTACCAAAAAGATAGACACCCAAATTTTTGTGTACGATGCTGCCACTGCCATTGAGGTCTATCGTTTTACTATCGCTCCAATCCATCCATTTGTCTTTGGTACCAATAGCGCTGGTTCGAACAGAAAACTCACCCTGGTTGGTGGTTGGTCTTTCGGTAATAATGTTAATGACACCTGCCAACGCATCAGATCCATACAAACTGGAGGACGGCCCCTTCACAATCTCAATTTGTTTGATATTGCCAACCGAAAGGCGCGAAAGTTCCAATGAGCCTGTATAACGCCCCACGATTGGCTCTCCATCCACCAGAATCAACGTGTAGTCCGGATCAAATCCTTGTACTTGTATTCCATTGCCTTGCCCGTTCACTTGAGGCACAACCACCAAGCCCGTTTGCTCTGTCAACACATCGTTGAGGCGTACCGAGCCCATCGATTTGATTAAATCTTTTTTGATAAGCGTTACCGGCATGGGCAAAGCTCCCACGGTGCGCTCGTTGCGGGTGGCCGTAACCATTACCTCTTCCAGTTCACGCGTCTTTAGTGTGTCAATCTCTTCAGAAGATTGCGCCCATCCTACCTGGGCAGTACCCAGCAAAAACAATCCAATGACTGCCGCGTTTTTCATTTAACAGGTGCAAATATGTGGGTATGAAATACCAATAAATACCCCAAAAAGTATAATTAATAACAACCTGGAACTTTCGGCCTTATTTTGGTATTTTTAAGGTAATTCAACGATTTTGAATCAATTTAAAAGATGACTTTTGTCATTTATACATATGATGAACTTAGCTACCCCAACGAACATTTCAGAAAATACCCAAAAAGGAAGCATACAATCACTCTTTGAAAAAGAAGATCAGTCTCTGCTTTATTCTGAAAATTCGGGCCAGGAACCCCTTGTCTTAGACAGCCTCATTCAGGTTAGAATCATTCACTTTTATTTTTGTCTGGAGGGCTCTGCTACTTTCTTCTTCGGCCCACACTACAGCCGCGAGATCGCCAAGGGCAAAAATTATTTCTTTTATAATCCGGATAAGGATCTCCCTTTCAGGCTACAATTGGCTCCACAGACCAAAATGGTATTCATGACCATTTCGCTGGAAAGTCTGCACAAATTGTTTGTACACGATGCGCTGCCATTGCTCAATCCAGAAAACAGCAATCGAAAATTTTACGATGAGCGCGACATACCGCCCATGCTGCAGTTAGTTCTAACCCAACTTCTCACCACGCAGCTCAGCGAAAGCGCACAAAAGCTTTTCTACCAAGGCAAATTTTACGAACTGCTTAGCCTGTATTTTTCAAATCGCCTGCCCGACACAGAGACGTGCCCTTTTTTAAATGATGAAGAAACGGTGCGCAAAATAAAGCACGCCAAAGAGTACCTCTTGAAACACATGGATGCGCCACCCTCGCTGAAAGAATTGGCGAAAGCTGCTGCTCTGAATGAGTATCAACTAAAAATGGGTTTTAAAGAAATCTATGGCAATACGGTGTATGGCTTTTTGCTCGACCATAAACTCGATCACTCGCGCATATTGCTCGATGCAGGCAAATGGCAGGTGAATGAAGTGGCCTATCAAATCGGTTACACCAACCCCAGCCACTTCATTGCAGCCTTCAAGAAAAAATTTGGAATTACTCCCAAGAAGTATTTGATGAAACAATAACTCTAAGGCACAGTGCCTGGTCTCAGTACGGCTATAAGCCTACGCAGCATGCCGTCCGACACCTTTACTCTACGTTGGATTTAGTCGAGAAGATTCCTCGTTCCTGCCAATGACAGAATGTTGTGACGAAGCCCGCAAAGGCATTTCTTAAAATTCCACTGATTCCTTCTCTTGTGGAGAAGGCAAGGATGAGGTATCAAAAATGATTTTAAGAAAGGCCTTTAACCGCCCTTGCCCTGCCGAGGCACAAGGCATCTTTATAATGATTTCACTGAGCTACACCGAGTAACACAAAGTTACACAGAGGGTTTTCTCTTTGTGTGCCTCTGTGATTCTCTGTGAAGCTTTGTGAAATGAATGGCAGTAAGGCGTCTGACACCTTGGAGGTGTCGTGACGCCTTTATCGTTGTCCTGCCGAGGCACGAGGCACATCATGCTATTTAAGATGTTCCGAATATTCCTCGTACCTGCCAATGACAGAGTCGGTTTTAGGCGACTAATACAGATTGAAAGTGCTAGGCTGCCCAAAACTTACTCTCTTATTTACAAGGTGCGGGCTATACATGTCAT
>VYLQ01000045.1_pt1 | contig 42528 bp, 37 predicted proteins | sample 5115351 | NCBI WGS metagenome assembly VYLQ01 (sample SAMN12291776, study PRJNA351875) | freshwater metagenome | isolation source: freshwater lake | place: USA: Michigan, Lansing Lake | collected 2013-08-14 | reverse complement strand
AGAGTTTTTTGAATCGTTCGTCAATTCGATAGTATTTGTGGAGAATACTATTTAATCTCTCTGTCCCGTCTATATTTAAGATAAACTCCATTTGTCAAAGCATGGGTGCCAACGGTTAGGCTTGCAGAAGGCGGGCAATTAAAAACCTGCGCCTTCTCCCACGAGATAAAATAAATGAAACGGACTGAACTTTCCTAACGCACAATCCGCCCGCTTTTCTGCAAGCCTGTGTTATGGCCAGTTTGCAACCGAGCCTAGGTTTTAATGTCGACCGTGCAAAAGAAAAAATGTCAACCGAGAAGTCTCGCGAGCAAGTCGTCCAGCGCAAGAGTTTGGTTGTCCGCCAGAAAGTGTCGTTATGAGTTGTCGCGCGAGAATGGGTCGTCCGATTTTTGCAAATGTTTCCGAGACGAGTCGTCAACGAGCAAAAGCGCCCGCAAGAAAAGAGTTGAAAAAGGCGTCTTTGATTTTTTTAATTTTCCGTCAGTCGTTTGAAGGAAAGTCCGCGTAATGTTTTGAATTGTCAGCGAACAGAAGTCAGTCGTCTATTAATTTGTCGCCAGCGAAATTGGAGACGCACACTCGTCCCGCAAATTGGCCATAACGGCTGGCTTGTGGAAGGCGGGCAATAAAAACCTTCGCCTCGTCCCACGTGATAAAGATAAATAAAGAACTACACACTTCAATGACGCACAGTCCCGCCCGCTTGCCACAAGCTTTTGTTGGGCGCTGGCCGATTAGTCGACCGCTATATTTTGGTCAGTCGTTAGCGGTGTTACTTTTTCCAAATTCAATTTGTCAAGTCAAGTTTGTATAGCCAATATCTTTTTCCAAGTCGTTCGTCAACTTCTTTTAAGATTCTAAAACCTATACTTTCATAAATATGTCTCGCCTTGTCCATAAGCTCTGAGGTATGTAACGCAATTGTCTGTTCACAATTTCGTTTTGCTAAGTCAATACACAGCGTTGTCAATTTTCTACCAATTCCTTGTCCTCCAAATTCAGGGTCAACCGAAACAAAACGAATATAACACCAATCTTTGTCGTAGATGTCTGTTGGATTTCCTTTAGGTACAAGAAATGCCATTCCAATTATCTTGTCATTTTCAGTTGTGCATTTGATGCATTCAGCTACATTAAGTAAATCAGAATATGTTTTTTCGTCAGACAGGTTGTTATACAACTTGTTCCAATTCTCTACCGTCAATTTTGTTTCAAATTGTCGCCAAGCACTAATTCCCAAGTTTTTCATGCCTGTGATGTCGCTAGTTGTTCCTTGGCTGTATTTAAAATTCATTTCCTTACTTCAAAAATTAGTCGTCACGTTTTTAGGAGTCCGCGGCTTGCGCCCAACGTTTTGCAGCTACCCGAAGGGCGGGACTTGTACCACAAAACTTGATTTGAAAAACTGATGTTTCATTAACCACAAAACTGTCTTTGGAACACGAAACCCCGCCTTTTGGGTAGGTGCTGTTACCTGCTGGCGTTCTGTCTGTCGTTGCTCTGTTGTCCATTGTTTGCGGTGTCTTTGGTGCGTTGGCTTGGTGGCTCTTTTGCTTTTTTTGTTTGGCTTGTGTGGTTGCAAAAAAGCAAATGTGCCACCAAATGCGTTGGCTATTTTTTTAAATCTTTTCTTTTTTTGTTTGCATACAATACAACATCTTTAATCACCAATTTCTGAACCGCAGAAATAAATGTTTTCATTTTGGTAAAATCAGGTTGTTCATTTTTTACAGGTAAGGAAACTTTGTCTGTCTGAATTTTTTTGTTGCTAATGCTGTCGCCCCAAGAATATTTATGACTTAAACTTTTATTCACACAAGTTGCTAAATACAATTGGGTTAGTCTGTCTCGATACTTAATGTCTTTGAGATACAAAACTAAATTATGACTGTCGTTTGAATAAAAATCTTTTTCTTGATAGCTTACAACAAAAGTTTTCCCGCCAATGAAAACGCAATTTCCTTTGTCTAAATATTTTTCATCGTAGGAAATGTAAGAACTAACCGCATTGTTTTCCGCACTTGCACACAAATAAGGCGTTGGTCCACTATTTTCAATAATATCTTTTGATAATATATTTTTTGTGTTCTTTACATCAAAAACAGCAACAACATTTGATTCATTAAATTGTAATTTTTCAAAGTCTTTTAATACCTGTTCTTCTTCTTTGTTAAGTGTGTAATCTTTTATTCCTGTGGTTGATAAATATGCTTCCAACATTGCGATATGTTGCACTTCCAGCTCTGTTATAAAGCTGCTCATAAATTCAAAATCTATTTTCCCTTTATTAGTCGGCAGTTTTATTACAGTATTTTTTAGTTCAATTTTAGTCGCTTTATTGTTGTAAGAATATTTACTTTTTATAACCCTGTCAATTGAACCAATTATGAACATTTGATTGGTGTTGTTCAACTTTTCACTTTGTAACACACTTGTTGCACCGTGTCCGTCTTTTAAATAAAAAGGTGTTTCTAAGTAAACAATGTTTTGATTGTTTGAATGAATTAAAATTGTTGGTTTGCCGTTTTTATTATTTAAGATTTCATTCTTTAGTTGATTGTGTGAAATTATACCATTGTTTGCAGTTGCTTGACCATAAAAAGGATAAAACGGTTCTGCTTCATCTTTCAATGCTTCAAGTTTTAAAGGGTCAATTTCTTTTTGTGGTTGCCAATCTAATACATCTTCAATTCTGTATTCGCCCCACTTAACATTTTCTAATTTCTTGTTAAGTGGGGCAACTATTTTCCCAAGCTTTGCTGTCTTAGTATTGTTGATACTTCCCAGGCTAAAAAATCACTGACGGTTTTCTTAAAATCTTGCAAAGTGGGTTTTGCATCAATTGGCGCAGTTTTATTCCAATCAGCACCGTTTTTAGTGTCAATGGTAGTTTCGTGATATTCCTTTGAAGTAAAAATGTTGAGTTTGCTTTTCCCGAATCGCACTATGTTTACTAATTCTTCATAGCGTTCTTTGGCTTGGTCAGTGTCTTTTAGGTTATTAGTTGATTTTTTACGATTGGTTCTTGTGTAGCCATCATTTGAAAAGTCAATAAACTTGACTAGTTCGTCTTTGTGGTGTTGTTCGTTTACTTTAAAAACATAAATATTGGTTTGAACACTTGATTTCCCGATGAAAATATCATTGGGCATTTTGATACTCGCTAAAAGTGTGTGTTGCTTTAAAATTCGTTGGTTAAATTCTTTAGCCCTTCCTGAGCCAGCCGAATTTTGAATGATAATTGCCGCATATCCCTTGTTCATCATTCCAAGCGCTTTCTCTACGAAATTCATTCCATTGCCAAGTGCAGAATAAGGTGGATTCAAAATAAAAGCATTTGCGGGGAATTTATTGTCCGTTTTTCCAAAACCATATTTCCCGTCAAAATCTTTAATAGAGTCTTTGTTCAAAATGTTTGAACTTCCGTCCCCCATTAAAATCATATTCAGCACAGCCAACATATACACGCTTGGCAACAACTCCAAACCCATCAATTGTTCTGCTTTAATTTGAATTTCTTTTTGTGTTAATTTTTCAGGTGAAGTGATTGTGTTTTTTGCATCAATCAACATTTCATTCATTGCCGCAACTAACAAACCTGCTGAACCTGTTGCAAAGTCCCACACATAAGAATCTTTATTTACTCTTGCCAACTTTACTAAAAGCGTAGCTATGTAAGATGGTGTAAGAACAACATCATTTAATTTGTCTTGAGAAAAACCAAGCCAACCATACATTTCATTAAATAGCTTTCCAGTAAAATCGGTTGTCAAACCGATTTTGTAATATATACCTAAGTCATCTACAATTTTGACGAACACTCGTTTTAATTGGGTTTCGCCTTTTTCAACTTTGTTAATGTTTTCAGTTGTAAGAGTGTTTTGTAATGTTCTTGTGATTAGGTCTTTCTTATCTTTTGGAAGTCCTTTTTGTTCTAAGAAGGCTGTGATTTTTCTTAGAATTATTTCTCCGTCTGTGTTGCCTTTTTCGGGGGAAGATTTTAATTCGTCTTTTTCAAGCGGTGCAACCTTTCCGGGTATTCCAAGAGTTGCAATGATTGAAGCTGCTACAAGATAAACTCTGTCGTTTTCGCCAAGTCCTTTTTCGTTTTGGTAAATGTCGTTGTTTAGTTTTACTAAACTTGCATCAATCTCTTTTTCTCGTTGTTCTTTTATTTTGTCTAATTCTTCTTGTGAAAGATGAAGCGTTTTTACTTTCTCAATAAACGCATCAAAATTTTTCGGTGCTAAAAACGATAAGTCTGCATAGTCGCCAACTTTTTGTCCAATACCAAAATTTGATTTAGAAACATAATAAACGCCAATTTCGTGTTGTATTTTTCCTGCTTCGTCTTTGTGACCTGTCATGCCGATTGCGATAATGTCGGTATAACTTGTATGATGTAGTAAAGCGTTTGAGTAGTGAACTGCTCCGTTTACTGCGTATGAATTAATGTTTTTAAAGTTTGGTTCGTTTTTGATTGAACGATTTTCAACTTTTCCGTCAGCATCAAGTTTTACAAGTTTGTCTTTGTAGCCCTTATATTCAATGAGAATGGGGAAATATCTCAACTTTTTATCTTGCAGCAAAATTTTGGCATCAGGTCTGTTTGCTCCCGCCCCACCATTTTTTGAAAAGTAGTCTTCAAGTGCTTTGTCAATTTCGGAATTGTCTAATTTTTCTTGTTCTAATTTATAGTCAAGCTTGTATTTTTTAAGCCAACCGTTTCCTAATTCAGCAATGTTTGGTTCTATTGATTGTGCCATTTATTTTGTCTATTCGTTATAGGTCGTAAAGATAATTTTTAAAATACTGTTTCTGTCAAAAGTTGCAACCAAATTGTTCGCTGTCCACTTGTCGGGTGGTGGGTGGGCTTTGGGTGCGGTTGGGCAAAATTAAATGTGCTGCAATTTGGGTCGGCTTGTGCTTTGGCATTGCAGCTCTTTTAATTTTGCGAAGCGTTGGCATTTTGTCTGTCGTTTTACTGTTCGTTTGTTGTCTGTTGTGTCGTCCGCTACGCTTGCAGGTAACTATTGTATTAAATCAACTCATGGCACATATACACCCAATTTCGTATGTATATGTGCCACAGTGGCCGTTATTTTTCTTTTATAAATGTCTGCTTTTTTCATTGCTCATCAAAAGAACTTTTTACATACCTGATGCTTTTTGGGCTTGCATATTTTGAAACCGTAATTATGTAAAGGAAATTCTATTGCATAACTTCACGCATACTTACGGGGTACCGTCAGTATTGTCAAGGTTAAACCCTACAATACAAAGGATTCGTCAGTAAATTGATTAACTCTTTAATTCCTAACGCATAATCCGGGTTTAAGCATACGATCTATTAAGTAACCACACCCTCACATGAAAAATTATGCTGCCCTCCTGCTTGTTCTTAGTTTTGCCGTTGGCGCCTGCAACCGTCCACGGGAGGTAAAGAAACTCACTGCCGCCGACCGTATTTTTGACAGCGCTCAACTATTATCGCCGGTGCAACGCGATAGCATCTTTCAGCTTATCGAAGAATTACATTCAACCGTGGGCAGTGAAGTGGGCGTGAACATAATCTCTTCGTTGAAAGGGTAAAAGATAGATCCGTACTCGCTCGCGGTAGCAAATCAACTCGGCTTGGGTAGGCCGAAATACAATGATGGCATTCTCCTGACGTTGGCCATGAATGACCACCAAATGCGTATTGAGGTAGGCTTGGGATTGGAAAATATCATCCGCGATGAAATTGCCTCCCGCATCAACCGCACAATCATGGCGCCGCAATTCAGAAAAGGAAACTTTTGCAGAGGGATCTATCTGGGTATAGATTCAATCAAATTTCTAATCGAACGCGACGTGAAATGGGTCGGTAAACCGTGGGTTCCTCAGAAGCCCGCCGACTCCATCTGAGCCTGAGTTACGTGTTGCTTGAGGATGAAACAGGAACTAGGGATGAGGTTCGCCAATTCCATAGCGTGCCACTAAGTAGTCAACGATCAGGCGCGGGTCATTGGCAAATTGATAACCATGGAACACCGTAAAGCGGTTGGACACCTCTGCGTTAGAGGCAGCCGGTTCCACAATCAATACGGGACAACTTTGATTGGCTTCTCCGATCAAATCGACAATACCCTTTCTGGGTTTTTCAAAATCGACATAGATCACATCCAGTTCAGATCGCAATATGGGATAGTAGCTGAGCACACCTTCGATGTATGCACTATCGGGGCAAAAATAAACTCTTTCTCCCCGATGGAGCGTCGCATCTGAGAATCCGGGACGTAGCAGAAATAGTGTAGGTTTTGATAGCACAGCAGCAATCTACAGAATACGAATCTTCAATAGCGATTCTAAAGTAATAATGTATTCCTGATGTTCAATAAAGATGCTTTGACTTTCCTTCTTTTTATTGACAAGGTCTACCTCTTTTTTAAATTTTTCATGTACAATTGGCAGCAAATCCTGGCGAGGTTTACCAGAACGGTCAAGTACCAAGAGGGTGTCCTCTTTTTTTGATTTAAATGGACCTAGTTCGTTGAAAATAGATAGCATGGCGATTCAGTTAATTCGCGAATTAAGCCTTATCAAGTGAAAGTAACCATCGTCTTTCCGAGTATTATACAAAGGGTATATGTATAACGTTGACCTTCCATTGCCTTTAATTTGGTACCAACTCATTTGGTATAAAAATCACTCATTCATCAAATTAACCTCCATTGGTTCGCTACCTTTATTTGGTCGAACACTCCAATGAAGCATCAATACCAATTCAAATCAAGGATTTTTAGGTGGCTGTTACTGGCTGGCATAGCCGCTCTCGTATACATAGTTCTGGAATCAATGTTCAATAAACAGTAACCATAAACTCATGTGCAAAATAGTGGTAGTAGATGATGACGAAATTGATCAACTGATCTTTGAAAAGTTGCTCACCACCTTTTTGGCTGATGTGCAAGTCGTAGCACTTCCTTCAACCAAAGGTTTAGCAGAAAGAATCGTTTCCGGCGAACTGAATCCCACATTCATCATTGTCAACACGGACATGTTGGCCATGACGAGCTGGGCTCTTTTAAATCAATTTCAAGAATCCGGACTGACAGTACCGGTTTATTTAGTGTCTCATTGGTTAACGCCGGCCGATGCATTAAAAGCAACCCACTATTCCTTCATAAAAGGGTTACTCGATAAGCCATTTCGGGAAAAAGACATTCGACAAATAGCGTTGAACAATAACCTTCGCTTTCAGCCGTATGAACCAGTGTTGACGAATGCATAGATTAGATATTTTGGGTATAATCTGTTAACTTTACGAAGCTAACCTACTTCCCTATGGAATATGCCCAAACCATTTGCCGATTGTATTATCTTATGATTCACGCCGATGGCGATGTGACCGATAGTGAGTGGCGCGTGGGCAAACAAATTATGAAGTTGGAGGGCTTTGCGGATGAAATGTTGGAGACGGAATTTGCACATTGCCGGAGTCTTTCTAAAACGGAGTTGATGGATCTCTGCATTGCCAGCCTCAATCGACTGACTGTGGAACATCAAATACGGTCATTGGCCTGGATGTACATCGTTTCTGAAATAGACTGGGCGGTGGACAAGAACGAGCGGTTAGTGATTGATCAGATTCTGGCCAGCACGGTGAAACTACCGCACAGCGAAATTGCCCTGGTGGAATCGGAGTTATCGAAAAACTTACTCACGTTCCAGGATTTGGTGTAAATACGAAATTTTTCAAGAAAGAGAACAAACTTCATTTTCCTAAATACAAGCCTTACTTCAAAGGAAACATAGGGAGCAACGAGCCAAAAATCACTTGTAAGCGGCGCACCGTTAATTACCAAAACATGCGCATCAGACCTTGCTTCTACAAGATGGATTCGAAATGAGGAATCCGTATTTAGATCACTCAACATCCGCATAGTACAAAAGATCGAGAATTCGATGTGATATCTTATCGCTTGCTATGGATTACTCTTGCCCGAATCGGTTGTATTAATTTTTTGTGGCAACTTCTTTACCGGTTTTGTCCACACCTTTTTGCCCACCAATCGCACCGTTTTTGTTGGGGTAGGTTTGCTTGTTCAGTGTTCGCTCGCCAAAGCGGGTAACTGTTTCCACCGATGTAACAGTAAGTGTTGCCGTAATGGTGCCGGCCAAATACGCACCCGATGCCGCTTGGGTGGCTGTGAGAGTGGTTGTGCCAGTATCTACAATTGTTACGGTATTGCCGCTGACTGTTGCCACGGTCAAGTCACTACTCGAGTACGAAAACGATCCGGAGCTGTTGCTGGTGGGATTCGATAGCACGAAACTCACATCATAAAGTGTTTTGTTTATGTCTGGGAAATTTGAAATAGTAGGCGTTAGAAAAACACCCTCTACCCGAGCAATCCTGTTTCTGCTTACATTGTCGTAGGTGGTGAAAGGCCCACCGATCAACACTTTCCCATCGGGCTGGTAGGCAATAGAATTGACAACACCATTATCGACCCCCGTTCCAGGGTTGAAGCTCCCATCCAAACTGCCATCTGCATTTACTCGGGCAATGCCATTTCTGGCCGTGCCATTGTAATTGTCGAAAGATCCTCCGATCAGCACTTTGCCATCCGGCTGGTAAACAATGGATTGGATTATACCATTGCCCCCCGTTCCAGGGTTGAAGGTCCCGTCAATAGTACCATCGGTATTTAAATCGGGCAATGCGGTTTCTGGCCGTGCCTCTATAAGAAGTGAATTGTCCACTAATCAGCACTTTGTTATCAGACTGGTAGGCAACTGAAGTGATTGTACCATTAGCCCCCGCATTCGACCCCGTTCCCGTGGTGAACGATAAATCCACAGTGCCATCAAAATCTAACTGAGCAATTCTATTTCTTGAAGAGCCTCTATACGAAGTGAAATCTCCACCGAGCAAAAACTTGTTATTCTGGAAGGCAACAGAATAGATTGGACCGTTGGCTCCATTTGACGTATTAGCAAAGGTAGCATCTAGGCTACCATCAAAATTTAATCGCGCGATACCCTTTCTATTGCTGCCGTTATAATTGCTGAAATCTCCGGCGATTAACACCAGACCTCCGAGTTCTGTAATAGAATAGACGGTACCATTGGCCCCCGTTCCAGGGTCGAAACTTCCATCCAGGCTACCATCAGCATTTAATCGGGCAATACGATTTCTGGCCGTGCCATTGTAACTGGTGAAAGTCCCTCCGATCAGCACTTTACCATCCGACTGGTAGGCAACTGAATAGATTTCTGAATTGGTTCCTGTCCCAGGATTGAAACTCGCATCCAAGCTGCCATCTGCATTTAATCGGGCAATGTTTTTTCTGGCCGTGCCATTGTAACTGTTGAAAAATCCTCCGATCAGCACTTTGCCATCGGGCTGGTAGACAACGGAAAAAATAGAACTCGTAAAGCTTCCCAAATCGTTGACACCTACACCTGTCCCTGGATTGAAGGAGGGATCAAGCGCTCCCGGTTGTGCCAGAAGCATGATAGGGCGCGCCAACACAAAAATGAGCGCAAAGGAAGCGAGTGAAGATATTTTTTTTCTCATAGCCAGTCGCTTTTACCAATCAATAGAAGTAATCACACTGAATTCGGTCGCCAGCCGTAAGCGTATAGCTGCCATTATTTGCCGGGCTATAGGTTAAGGTGTTGCCCGCAATACTGTAGGCGGTGTTGCTTATCCGAATGCCATTGATGTACAACTTTACTTTACTTCTAGCAGAGGGGGTTTGTGTTAGCGCAAAACTCGTTTGCGCTGCGCTTGCTGTAAATTCGTCTGTTGCATCTGTAATCGTGGACGCATTCACCCAAGTGGGTGCTGCTCCTGCCCCTGCCGAAGTAAGCACTTGACCTGCGGTGCCTGCTGTGTTGTTTGGCATCAAGGCACCAGAGAATTTCACGTTACCTGTTACATCTAGCCTTTCGGTTGGAGTCGTTGTGCCAATGCCTACCTTCACCGCATCTGAACCCGTGCCGCCTAAAACAAGCGAGTTGCTCGCCCCTACTTTGGCGTTGTAGCCAATGGCGGTGGCGTTGGTGAGATTTCCGGCTGCTACATCAGCCTGAGAGCCTATGGCAGTATTATTTGTTCCGGATGTGTTTGAGTAAAGAGCCAAGTAACCATTGGCGATATTGTTATTTCCCGTCGTATTTGAATAAAGAGCCAAGGCCCCAGCACCGGCATTATTACTTCCGGTCGTATTGGAGAAAAGGGCATAAAGACCATTCGCAGTATTGCCCGCTCCGGTTGTGTTTGCGTTAAGAGTCAGGTAACCATTGGCGGTATTGTTAAACCCGCTTGTGTTTGATGCAAGGGCAGAAGAACCGATTGCGGTATTTCCATCTCCGTCGGTATTCAGAACTAGAACTCCAGACCCAATGGCAGTATTGTAAGCTCCTGTTGTGTTTGAATACAGTGCAGCGTTGCCATACGCGGTATTGTATGAACCTGTAGTATTTAAGTAAAATGCGTTACTACCACTAGCCGCATTTTGGACTCCCGAAGTGTTTAATGCGCCTACCCGATACCCAAAAAAGATATTATTCTTTATATGGTCTATTCGCCCTGACTTTTCATTATTGACTATAAAACTGAGTGGAACATTATCTGTTGTACCAATAAAATTGGTACCGTCAACCGTGCCCGCATTTCCGGTTAGACCCCACCCGCTACCACCAGCCGGGCTCCATGTTGGAGGTGCTCCAGGGCCAGCAGATGTTAAAACTTGTCCAGATGTACCGGCAGTCGGGGTTGCTCCTACCATTAATGAGCCAGTAATTGCTGTATTCCCCTGAAAGTAACCAGCCCAATTGGTCGATGCTCCGGATGCTTCACCATATACTCCATAGTTGGTAATACCCGAGCCGGTAGTTATACCGTAAAGTCCATACCCAGTCTGGGAAGATGAAGTAACCGCATTTCCAAAGACACCATAATTAAAGCCTGTGCCCGTGATTTGAGAGATGGATCTAATGCCGAAACCATTTCCATTACTACCATAAACCTCGCTTAAAACTCCAATTTTTTGACCAGCATTTCCAGAGATATATGAGTAGACTCCACGTTTGGCCTCTGAACCATCGGACGAGCTATAGAAAAATCCAGCATTTGTACCTGCGGTAGAGTTGTATCCAGCGGTACTTGAATTCACCCCAATGATGGAAGAGTTATTTGTTAGAATTCCATTTACTCCAACTAAACTAGCCGACTTAGCAGTTATATCTTGAGTTCCAAAGTTTGGATTGATCTTGCTTCCGTCTATAGCCGCACTAGTGTTGATGTCGGCATTGGTAATGGTTCCGTCGGTAATTTCAGCAGTACTTACCACATTCAAGGTGGATAAGGTGCCCAGTCCTAAAGATGTGCGGGCCGCGGCTGCAGTGGTTGCTCCGGTACCGCCATTGGCGATGGCCAGCGTTCCGGATGAAATGTTTGTCGCACTTAAGTTGGTCAATGCAGAACCATTTCCATTCGGTGCTAAATAATCTGTTCCGGCGGTAGCGGCGCTGATAGTAGTGCCATTACTTTTTACCAATCCATTGATGGCTTTTACTGCGGGGTCTGTTTCCGTAGTGACAGCCGTGATGTTGCCCGAACCCAATACTGTTGCTCCATTGATCGTCTTAATATTCGTGCCGCTCACCAACGGTGCCTGATAATCCGTGCCTGCCGTAGCCGCACTGATCGTAGTGCCATTCGATTTTACTAAACCGTTGATTGCTTTCACCGTCGGATCGGTTTCTGTTCCTGCAGGCAGGTTCGTCAGTTGTGAACCATCCACTGCGGGTAACTTTCCACTGCCATCCAACTGAACTATCTTATTGGCAGAAGTGCCAACGTCCACGTTTAAGGTCGCGTTGCCAGAAACAGCTCCACCGTTTAAACCAGTGCCTGCGGTTACACCGGTGATATCTCCACCCCCGGCCAGGTTGGTCAGTTGCGAACCATCAATGGCGGGGAGTTTACCACTACCATCTAACTGCACCAGTTGATTTGCTCCCGTTCCAACATTCAATCGGGCCGTAGGCACCGTGCCTGTCGCCAGATTAGCGGCACTTAAATTGGTCAGTGCTGAACCATTTCCAGATACAGCAGCGGCACTTACGTTACCGGTCGAATTAAAATTGGTGTTTCCTCCAATGGTGCCAGTAGTAATGGCGTTACCGGATACTTTACCGGCTGTGCTGATGGTGGCCAATTTTGTATCCGATATGTTAGCGGCTGCACTGATGTCGGCGTTCACAATTTCGCCATCCAGAATTTTATCTGAAGTTATTTTGCCTGACAAAATAGTTAGTAAACCTGATCCGGTAATCGAGGCATCTCCTGATAAAGAAACAGCTTCTGCCTGATTGGTTCCGTTTCCAACCCAAATTTTACCAGAAGATAAAGAAGGTAGTGGCGCAGCCCCCCAAACAACAGTATTCAATGCCGAGGTGACCAGTACCTGATTTTGGGTGCCGGCTGCAATCTTGGCAGGAAGCAGTTTTGTACCGGTGTTGGTATCATTCATGGCTGCGACTATGTTATTGCCTGCTTTGGTAGTGATTGTTGAATTGTTGGACGGCCCGGAAATATCTCCTGCAAACGTTATAGATGAGGCAACGTCATCTTTACCTGCCTCCCAGCTGGTTCCATTCCACTTCAACACTTGTCCGATTTCGGTGGGGGTTGTACTGGAAGAAGCAGTCCAACCACCGGCACCGGAATTCAGTGACGAGTCCCACATGAGTAGCTGACCAGTTTTAGTGGGTGCTGTGGTGGCCAATGAAAACTGGGTGGTGAAACCAACTCCGGAACCAATGGAAACTGAATTCCCCACAATTTTCAATCCTTGATTCGCACCTCCGCCGGCACCCAGTTGATTCCATGCGTTTGACGAAAAATAGTGGAGTGTTCCTGTGGAAGAATTATAAACGACCATCCCCGGCTTCCCGAATGCGCCAAGGGTCGTCACTGAGGGTAACAGAAGTCCTTGATTTCCATTGCCGACCAAGAGAAGTACAGCATTGGGGTCGGGATTTGGGGTAGTACCAGACGTACCGATGGCCACTTGCGCCCAAGAAGTTGAACTAACAATAAACAGGCCTGAAACAAACAAAATGATACGTTGAAGCAACTGCAACAATAGATGTGCCATTATAACTGAATTTCGATTAAAGCTTTTTTGCCAGCTAAATATGGCAAGAAGTCCAAACAGGAAATTGCCTGCCAGATCCTTTAGAGTGATATTTTATACGAAATTATTTTGTATAATATATTCGATAAAATATTTGTCTTGGTTACGCAAACAACTCTTAAACAGTTTTCCGTTGCCATCGACGTTCATTTAAACCCCAATATCTGCATTTAAAAAAGAGAAGATCACTTACTTCTATAATAGCCAATCAATTGCTAAATTTCCCAGCGAATAATTTTGGTACTAATGAATAGAATGTTTTCCCCGAATCCTCCAATCAAATATCAACCAAACACACCCACCTACTTTATGAAATTGTCCACACGCAGCTATGTAGATTGATCTGATCGATTTCTAACAGTCAATAGAATGCTCCCCAATCCCCCAAAAGTGCTATTCCTTTTGCTCTTAGCCCATCTATCCGTTTGTGCTCAAAAGAAGGATGGCGTGGATACCGCCCAGCTGCGAGAACTTAATAATCACTCTTATCAGTATTGGTATTCCAATTTGGATAGCGTGCTGATCTTGGCCACGGAGCAGCTCAGGCTGGCCAATCAGATCGATGATAAAGTGGGTGTCATCAAAGCCCATATCGATTTTTGGCACACCTATAACGAAAGGCAACTATTTGTAGAAGCCATTCAAGCCGGTTTTGACATTCTTCGCGAGGCAGAAGCGATCAATAGCAGCAAATACAGGGCGGTTGCGTATAGTAACATAGGCCTTACCTATTATCAGTTGAGCGAAAACGATTTGGCCATCGATTATCTTCAAAAAGCCATGGCCATCGACTCGGCACGAATGAATCAACGGGGGCTTGCTTCCGATTATATCAATTTATCGCTGGTTTACAATAATCAATTGAAATATACGGAAGCGAAAAAGTATGCATTACAGGCTTACAAAATTCACCTCCGTGAAAATAACAAAGTGGGCTGCTCGATCGCATTAATCAATGCGGCCTATGCCAGCTTTCAATTAGGGGAAGAAAGAGAATCTATCCAACAAATTAGTACAGCGCTGGACTATTCATTGGGTTCAAACGATCTGGAGGGTCTGGCGTATGCCTATAATTATCTTGTGTTATTCAATAAAGGTAAAATGCCACCTACCGAGGAAATCGAACTTTTACAAAAAAGTCTGAAGTTTTGCTTGGAACTTGGTTTGAATGAGCTGACGCGGGACAATTATCAACGTTTGAGTGAGGGGTACGCCAAAATGAATGACACGAAAAAGGCGTTCTATTATCTTCGTCTGGCCACTCACTTATCCGATAGCATCTATAGCGATAACACACGTGTGCAGGCCGCAAAAATGAATGCCAAATATCAACTTAAAAAAAATGAAGTAGAGATTCAGTCTTTGAAAGAGACGATGAAATTAAGGGAACAATCGGCCACTCGCGAGCGATGGATTTATGTGCTGATCTCAGGCATTGTGATTACATGTGGATTTTTTCTTTGGGCCTACCAACGTACGGTGAATAAAATGGTGATTGCCAAAGCGGAAGCATCCCATATTCGCCGGGAGCTAAATTATCTCAAAGACCAAACCAACCCACATTTTTTGTTGAACGCATTGAACAGCCTGTATGGAATTGCTCTCGCCAAGCCTGTTATGGTGGCCGATAAAATTGCAGAACTCTCCTATCTGCTGCATTACCAACTCAAATCTTCCCGATTGGAAAAAGTAAACATGGCCGATGAAATTGAGTTTATTAAAAGATATATCGAGTTCAAAAAATCAAAAACGAATCAACTGGAACTTTCGTTTGAAGTGGTGGGCGAATTTATGGAGCGCTACTTGCCACCCTTATTGTTCTTCCCTCCGATTGAGAATGCACTGAAGTATGCAGCGGAATCAGAGAATCCGTATGTCAATATTCATTGGAAGTTTGAACCGGGCCAAATCGTTTTACGGGTGCGCAACAGCTTCAACATGGACGCGGCCGGAGTCAATAGCACGAAAATTGGAATAGAAAACTTAAGTAAAAGATTACAACTCTATAACTACAAGTTTGACTTGAATGCATCACAAGCTGAGAACCTTTATAATTTACAACTTAATCTATGGGACAACGAACTTACAATTGCTTAATTGCAGACGATGATCTTGAAGCACACCTCGTGCTTAACTCACTCCTCAACCAAATTGAAGGATTGAAAATTGAAGGTCATGCCTACAATGGCAAAGCGGCGATTGATTTACTTCAGAATAGACACTTTGATATTCTTTGGCTCGATATTCAGATGCCGTTACTGTCCGGTGTGGAGTTGCTGCAAGTGTTGCCCACCCGTCCCGCCACCATTATTACATCAGGACATACCGACTATGCCTTTGAAGCCTTTCAAAACAACGTGGTTGATTACATTCAAAAGCCCATCCTATTCGATCGATTAAAAATAGCCTATCAGAAGGCTCTCATTTACATTGACCACATATATCCGAAGAACGCTATCAACACCATTGAATTAAAGAGCGAGCGTAAAATGATCACGCTAAAGGTGGATGACATTATATTCATCAGAAGCATGGGAAATTATATAAAAGTATACACTCGAAATGACATACATCCCGTCATTTGTTATGCTTCTTTAAAGGAAATGAATGACAGACTTTCGCCCAATGGGTTTATTCAGGTACATAAATCATTCATTGTGAATAAAAGCGATATCCAGCGCAGAAATCCTTCCGAAATCCTATTGAAAAACGGAGCCCAAGTTCCGGTAGGCAACAAATATGATTATCTGATTGAGCGGTTTTTGTAAAAGCCGCTTACTTTTTGACGAGTTGGGGTATTCTTAACAAAAGAAGCTGGAGATACGAATTAGATAGCCTCCAAAATTGATACCCCCCCGGTTAACCCTCATTGGAAAAACTACATTTCGTACATCCAGCGCTTAAAAAAAGCAACTATTATCAACGAATGCAAATTCGTTATACCAAATGCGTTCATATAAATTAGAGAGTTCAATACAATTTATATCAGCGTCCAAACTTTTCCATCATTTTCTCCACGGCCTTGCCCGCGATGTCCGGGAATGAAATGTCCAGTGGCTTACTTTCTTCCAGCCACTGTTCGATTTTCTTAATGGACTTCTTTTTTACTTTTTTCAATACCGGCACTCCCAGCTTCTTGAGGGCGGCCGCATTGCACTTTTGTTCGTATTGCGACTTCATAGGCACCACCAGCAGCTTTTTATTTAGATGAAGCACCTCAGCAGGTGTTTCAAAACCAGCACCACATATCACGCCTGTACATGTAACTACACTCTCCACAAAATCAACGCCACTGATCGGATATACCGAAATACGACCTACATGGTACGCGCTTTTGGTGTGCTTCGAGAAAATGTGCCAACGAACCTTGGGCAACTTTAACAGACGTTGTACTAGTTTCTTGTCGTCGTAGGCCGGTAAGTACACCGTGTAATGCCCCAAATCTTTGGGCTTGGCAGATCGAATAGCCGCGCGAATGACCGGTGTAAAGATATTCTTGTCGTATTCTTCAAAGTGAAAGCCGATGTACTTTTTTACGGGCGCATAGTTGCGCAGCATCCACTCGCCAAACGGATCGACAAATTTAGGTCGTGGTGCCTTTTTCGAGAGCAAAGCCGACTGATGACTCAGTGATACGATCTTGATTTCTTTTTTCTTGCAGGCCCAGGCTGTAATGGGTTCAAAATCATTCACCACCAAATCATAATCTTCTACCGGAAAATTTTTGATTTCCTTCATCACATCTTTTGAACTGTTCTTTTGGAAGGTCTTCAGGAAGTTGATGCCCCCGCTCTTTCCGAAATAAAAGCTTAACCCTTTCGACTTGTATTTTACCGGATAGGGCAAGACAATTTCTGCCTGCGCACCGCTCACAAACAGATCAAGGTTTCCATGTTTCTTTAATTCGGGAATGATGTCTACCGCACGGCTCAGATGACCATTGCCCGTGCCCTGAATGGCATATAAAATCTTCATTTTTTGGTGGCCAGAAATTCGTTTACAAGGTCTTTAAATATCTCGTCATTATCTAGCGTATTCCGGGCATGTTTTGATAATTTTATTCGCTGCGCTTTAGCGTCTTCGTGGTAACGATAGATGCTCCATTGACCTTGGTTGTATTCCAACGCAGTCAGGTTCTCTACCCAATCGCCCGAATTCAAATACATTACCTCCCCTTTTTCGGTGGTGATTTTCTTCATCTCCGGTTGATGGATGTGACCACAGATAACATACTGATAACCATTGGATATGGCAATATCAGCAGCGGTCACCTCGAAGTCGTTAATGAATTTGACAGCTTGCTTCACGCTGTCCTTTACCCGCTTGGAAAGCGAAATTTTGTTGCGCCCTAATGCTTTCAAAATGAAATTGACAAACGAGTTGATAAGAATGAGCGTATCATAGCCTACCGCACCCAGTTTGGCCAGCCACTTGGAGTGTTGCATCGTTACATCAAATACATCGCCATGAAAAATCCAGGCCGACTGACCATTGATAGACATTACTTTCTTATTGGCGATATGAAATGAACCGAGTCTGAATCCGGCAAACTTGCGCAGCATCTCATCGTGATTGCCGGTAAGGTAGGTAATCTTCGTACCCTTGGCCAGCAAGCTGGTAATGTGCTTCACCACTTGCATGTGCGACTTGGGCCAGTAGCGCTTACTGAATTGCCACATGTCAATGATATCGCCATTGAGGATGAGGCGCGAAGGCTTAATCGACTTTAGGTATTTGAGGAGTTCTTCCGCGTGGCATCCGTACGTACCCAGATGCACATCGGATATGATAACGAGTTCTACTTTGCGTCTACCGCTTTTTCCCATAAGGGCTTGGTTTCACAAATGTAGCTTTTTGCCACTTGGCTTGCGCAACTCCCGTGTTACCAAAGTGTTACGCTACCATGAATTTGAACTTAAACAGACCTATGACTGAAATTGAAACCTCAGATACTTGATCACCTCGCCTTGGGCAGCAAACATCTCTTCATATTTAGTCTTGATGTCGTAGCACTCCGGCCGCAAGGGAGATTGGTACAAATCGTGGGTAAACTCAAAATCAACCAAATCATTGCGATACTTAAGTTCCTCTAAAGTAAAGTTGAACAAATCGGTATTGTCGGTTTTGAATCGGAAGTAACCACCGGGCTTCAATATCTTTTTGTACATGTCGATATAGCGGCTGCTGGACAATCTGCGCTTGGCATCGCGCTTGCGCGGCATTGGATCGGGAAACGTAAGCCACACTTCATCTACTTCGCCGGGTTCGAAAAAACTCTCAATGAACAAAATGCCGGTGCGCAAGAAGGCCACGTTGGTAAGACCATCGTCTACGGCCCAGGTACTTCCTTTCCACAGGCGATCGCCCTTCTTGTCTACTCCAATATAATTGCGACCCGGAAACTGACGCGCTAGGTTCACCGAATACTCTCCTCTGCCGCACGCAAGCTCAATGGTAATGGGTTGATCATTCTTAAAATAGTTGCTGTTCCATTTTCCTTTGATGGAATTGAATAGCGGCTTGCCGGGTTCAATCACGTTTTCGCGACTGGCAATAATTTCAAATCGTTTCAGTTTACTTTTCATTTCCTGTTCATTAAGAAAGAATCTGACGCATCGAAAGCATCATCAGATCACTATAATTCTTCAATCTCGGCTACCACAAAGGTGCTGCCGCCAATAAATATAAAATCATCTTTGCCACTTCTCTTTTTTGCTGTGCGAATGGCTTCGTTTACATCTGAAACCACCTCTCCGACCAAGCCTACGACTAGTGCTTGTTGCTTTAATTCATGCGCATCCAATGCACGAGGTATGTTTGCCTGACAAAAGAAATAGTGCGCATCTGTCGGCAAAAGAGCAAGTACGGAGTGAATATCTTTGTCTTTCACACACCCCAGCACAATCCATAAGCGGTTGTAGGTTTGTTGCCCGATTTGCTGCACTACTTCGCGAATCCCTCCTTCGTTATGCCCGGTGTCACAGATGATGAGTGGATGTTCGCTCAACTTTTGCCAACGCCCTTTCAAGCCGGTTAACGCGGTTGTGTTTTGTAATGCCTGTTGAATTTGAGCGAATGAGATAGCAAATCCATTTTTGACCAGTTGATCAATTGTGGCAAGTACACCCGCTATATTTTTTCGCTGGTAGCTTCCCTTCAAATCCAACGACAACTCCATCTGCCAACCTTGATCCCGATGGTGTATTTGAAATGTGCCTTCCGATTGTGGCGTGACAGAATACACATCGGTGGCAAACGTCAGCACACTTTTTTCGGACTTGGCTTTTTCGGTGAACACACTTGCTAATTCAGCTTGCAGCTCACTGATTATGACGGGCACCTGTGGTTTAATAATACCCGCCTTCTCACTCGCAATTTTGGGAAGTGTATCGCCCAGTAATTCTTTATGATCCCAACTGATATTGGTGATGAGTGAAACTAACGGAGTAATCACATTCGTAGAATCCAGTCGTCCGCCTAAACCTACTTCGATGATGGCAATATCCACTTTTTGTTTTGCGAAATAATCAAATGCCATCGCCACAGTAATCTCGAAGAACGAAGGTTGAATGCGCTCGATTGCCGGACGGATTCGTTCCACAAAATCGACCACAAAGTCTTTGCTCACTTCACGCCCATTGATGCGGATACGCTCGGTAAATTCCTTTAAGTGAGGCGATGTGTACAAACCGGTTTTGTAGCCTGCGGTTTGCAAAACAGCTGCCAGCATGTGTGAGCTGCTTCCCTTTCCGTTGGTGCCGGCCACATGTACACTTTTAAATTGATGTTGCGGATTCCCCAACGCTTCGCACAAGGCCCATGTGTTGGTCAAATCGGCTTTATAAGCCACAGCACCCACGCGTTGAAACATGGGTAAGTTGGCATACAAAAATTCAAGTGTGGCTTCGTACGATAACATGATGTCGAAACAGAAGTAAAAGAAAAAGCCGATCGAGTGACCGGCTTTTTAAGAGGAGAATCAAAAATTAATTTCCGAATTTAAATAGCTTGTAACCAACTGAAAATTGAAACACCTGATTTTTTATAGAACCTGAGGTGGCACTTGGGTCGTTATTATTGTCTGACAATCCAAGGTTATATCTTCCATCGAAAGTAAGTCCGAATGGAGCATCCCATCCAAGGCCTAAAGCAAGGCTAAAGTCAGTTGATTTTAAAAGGCTTTTCACATCAACATTTTGCACAACATTGTTCACAATCCTGTCTTGATTAGCGCTTGCAATAAAACCAATTTGGGGGCCCAATTGTAAGTTAATTCCAGCAATGGTATATAGTTTTACTATTACGGGAATATTCACGTAGTCAAAATTTGCATTTAAATTCTGACCATTTAAGCTCACGGAAGTACCTTGCTTTGAGAATAAAATTTCAGGTTGAATTCCGATTTTAGTCAATTTCACTAAAACAAATGCACCAGCATGATAACCGGTTCTGCTATTATAAGCAGAACTTAAGGAACTGGCATCAATGTTCGCAAAGTTCAATCCACCCTTGATTCCTATGGCCACCTGAGCCTGTGAAAATGCTGAAAGGCTCACCAACACAAACAGAACTGCAATTACTCCTTTTTTCATTTTTTTGATTGTTTAATTAAGTTTCAAAAATAACAAAATATACCTGTATCACATATGGATCATTGAATCCCCATTTCAGGGTTCTTTCCGGTGATCTTCCGGTAGAACTGCAATAATTGTTCCATATCATTCTCAAAATGATCGGTTGGATAAAATGGATTACCGACCACCACCGTTTTACGCGCAAAATCAAAACCACAAGGCACAATGGGCACATGTGCCTTTTTGGCGATGTAATAAAATCCCGTTCGCAACTTCGCTACTTTCTTTCGTGTGCCTTCCGGTGCCAATCCTAAAATAAATTCTTCATGCTGATCAAAAATAGTTGCTACTTGCTGCACCTGGTCATTATTCTTAGACCGGTTTACCGGATAGCCTCCAAAGGCACGAAACAGCCAGCCAAAAGGGGGTTTGAATAAGCTGTCCTTCCCCAAAAACTTGGCCTTTTGTACGTTCAATACACTGCGCGCCAATATGCCAATGATGAAATCCCAGTTACTCGTATGCGGCGCAACAGCAACAATGTATTTTTTGATGTCGGTGGGAAAAGCACCTTCCACTTTCCAGCCGATGGCTTTAAAAACAAACGCGTAGAAAAGTCTGAGCATGGCTAAATGAGTTGGTTAATCAGCATTGTATCGGCAGCATACGGAACGGTCACTTGTAGTTGTGGGGTTCGCTCGGCTTCGCGCTGAATGGCACTGATCGCTCCACTGTTTCGTGCCCATGCTCTGCGTGCAATACCGTTGTTCACATCAAAATGAAGCATGTTTTTTAATTTGCGATCTGAATCTTCACTTCCGTCCAGTAGCATACCAAAACCTCCATTCATTACTTCGCCCCATCCTACGCCACCACCGTTGTGTATCGATACCCACGTGGCTCCTCGGAATGAATCGCCAATCACATTGTGAATGGCCATGTCGGCAGTAAAACGCGACCCGTCATAAATATTAGAAGTCTCACGATACGGACTGTCCGTTCCCGATACATCGTGATGATCACGACCTAAAACAACCGGTCCTATTTTTCTTTCACGAATGGCTTTGTTAAATGCTAACGCCAACTTCGCTCTGCCTTCAGCATCGGCATAAAGTATGCGCGCCTGCGATCCTACCACTAATTTATTCGCTTTCGCAGATTTGATCCAATGAATATTGTCTTCCAGTTGGGATTTAATTTCGGCCGGAGCGGTGTGCAAAATTTCGGTGAGCACATCAGCAGCCAATTGATCCGTGAAATCCAAATCACTCGAATGGCCCGATGCACACACCCATCGGAAGGGACCAAAGCCATAATCAAAACACATGGGCCCCATGATGTCTTGCACATACGATGGATATTTAAAATTTATTCCATCAACAGCCATCACCTCTGCTCCCGCCCGCGATGCTTCCAATAAAAAAGCATTTCCATAATCAAAGAAATAAGTACCTCGCGCCGCATGAATATTGATGGCATGGGCGTGTCGCTTCAGCGACTGTTGTACTTGTTGCTTGAATGTCGTTGGATCTTCTGCCATCATCCGGTTCGATTCTTCAAAACGCAATCCCACGGGATAGTAACCACCGGCCCACGGATTGTGCAACGAAGTTTGGTCTGAACCTAAGTCCACATAGATATTTTCTGCTGCCAGTTTTTCCCACACGTCTACTATGTTGCCCTGATAAGCAATCGATACCACTTCATTTTTCGCTTTCGCGGAATGGATTCGTTTCACCAAGTCATTCAAATCATAAACCACTTCATCTACCCAACCTTGTGAGTGGCGTTTGAGGGTTGCCTTTTCATTCACCTCAGCAATTACTGTGATGCATCCTGCAATGTTTCCTGCTTTCGGTTGCGCTCCGCTCATGCCTCCCAAACCCGATGTAACAAATAACTTCCCCCCAAGTCCTTCGCCATTTTTCGAAATCTTGCGACCTGCATTCAGAATGGTGATGTTGGTGCCGTGTACAATGCCTTGCGGCCCGATGTACATGTAACTGCCGGCTGTCATTTGACCGTATTGTGTTACACCCAACGCATTGAAACGTTCCCAATCATCGGGCTTGGAATAATTCGGAATCATCATGCCATTCGTAACCACCACACGCGGTGCTTCTTCCGACGAGGGAAACAATCCCATCGGGTGGCCGGAATACATATGCAACGTTTGGCGATCGTTCATCGTCGCCAGGTACTTCATCGTCAATAAATACTGCGCCCAATTTTGAAAGACAGCACCATTTCCTCCATAGGTAATTAACTCATGTGGATGCTGTGCCACAGCCGGGTCCAGGTTATTCTGAATCATCAATTGAATGGCGGCAGCCTGCAACGATTGATGCGGATAATCGTGAATGGGTCTCGCCTTCATTTCATAGTCCGGACGAAAGCGATACATGTAAATACGTCCAACGGTTTGTAACTCCTGATAAAATTCCGGCGCCAACACTTCATGGTGACGCGGATGAAAATAACGCAGGGCGTTGTGCAATGCCAACCGTTTTTCTTCTACCGATAAAATGTCTTTCCGTTTGGGTGCGTGACTCACCGACTGATCCAATGGTTTGGGCTCGGGCAATTGTTCCGGGATACCCTGTAATATCTGTTCTTGAAAGGAGATCATAGTCAAAGATAATCAGTTACCAAGCATTTCAAACGGTGTTCTTACTCAGTTTGGCCTACCCAAAAATGGTGAGGTTCAAAGTTGTTTTTGGTAAACTGATAGGCGATGTCAAAAATCTCCTGTGCTTTGCCAATATCAAAGCTTCCGTACTTCGAAAGTTGGGGTGGCTCGATAAATACATCGCATAAGCCTTTGCTGATAACGGTGTTGGCATTGATCGCCATCAGCAAGCTGCGTTCAATAACGGTGCGCAAACTGTTCGGGTCAAAATCCGGGCTGATCTGATTGCAATGCAGCCCCACTACTTTATCGCATTTATCTCTGATCGCACGCACCGGCAGGTTATCGAACAAGCCGCCATCTACATACAAGCCGCCGTTGAACGACATGGGGTTGAACACCGCCGGAATGCTGCATGAACTAAGAATGGCGGGAACCAATTCGCCCTCATCAAAGTATTCAATTCTTCCTTTGCGAATTTCAGTGGCCGCAACGGTGAGTGGTAACTTCAGTTTATCAAACCTGTTTTCGGGCATGTGCTTCAATAGCAATTCTTGCAGGCCATCCATGCGCAACAATCCTGCCCACGTCCAGGCCGGGCGTACCGATTTAAAAATGCTGAGCGATTTGATAATTGAAAAAATTTCGTCAGGTCGGTATCCATAGGCATACAACGCACCGACAATCGAACCGGCACTGGTGCCCGACACTACATCAAAGCGCACATTCATTTCCTCGAGTGCCTTCAACACGCCAATGTGTGCTACTCCTCGTGCGCCCCCGCCTGATAATGCTAATCCTATCTTCATAAGAATGTTTCGTTAATTGTTGTGGTGTTATAAAATTTCCTGCAAGGAAAACGTGCGCTCCAACCGCACGCCCTTCTCTGTGTGTTTTACGGTGCAGCATTCATGAAAGGGATCGTGTTCCAGAAATAAAATGTAGTTGTGGGTCGCAGCTTCGTCTAAGAACAAAGCTTTCTCTTCTATAGTCAGCAGTGGCCGCGTATCGTAGCCCATTACATAGGGCAATGGAATGTGCGATGATGAAGGCACCAGATCGGCCATGAAGCAGATGGTTTTGTCCTTGTATTTGATTTTCGGAATCATCATTTGGTCCGTATGACCGGAGGCGATAAAAATGTTCATCTGCGAAAACGGGGATGAGGATGCAGGATTGATAAATTTCAAATGACCACTTTCTTGAATAGGCAAAATATTCTCTTTCAGAAAACTGGCTTTCTCACGTGCGTTGGGTTGTGTAGCCCACTTCCAGTGTGCTTCATTGCTCCAGTAAGTAGCGTTAGGGAATGTAAGTTTCAATTGCTCGCCCACGCGTTGTACGCCACCGCCACAGTGATCAAAGTGAAGATGCGTGAGGAACATATCGGTGATATCGCTTTCGCTAAAACCTGCACGGTGGATGGACGCAATCAATTCGCCATCGCCATGTAAATCATAATGACTTAAGAACTTTTCATCCTGCTTGGTGCCAATGCCGTTGTCAATCAGAATCAGTCGATTGCCATCTTCAATCAACAAGCAGCGCATGGCCCACGAGCAAAGATTGTTTTCATCGGCAGGATTGGTTTTTTTCCAAATGGATTTGGGCACCACGCCAAACATCGCGCCTCCATCCAATTTAAAATAGCCGGTGTCGATTACGTGTAGTTGCATAATTTCTTTTTGTTACCAATAAAAAAACCGCTCGAAAGCGGTTTCCATTTCTTTTCGTTGACGGTTATTCTTTTACCACACCCATCGCAGAGAATTTTTCAATTCGCTGATTGATTCGCTCTTGTGGCGATAGTTTGTTCAACTCGTTGAAGTGGGTCAGAATCACTTTCTTGAGTTCTGTGCTCATGGCTTTCAAATCGGTGTGAGCGCCACCCAGTGGTTCTTTCACTACTCCATCGATTAGTTTATTCTTCAGCATATCGTTGGATGTCAACTTCAATACTTCCGCTGCTTGTTCTTTGTAGTCCCAACTGCGCCACAAAATGGAAGAACAGGACTCAGGTGAAATTACCGAGTACCACGTATTCTCCAGCATCAGCACACGATCGCCAATGGCAATGCCCAAGGCACCGCCCGATGCTCCTTCGCCAATGATGATGCAAATCACTGGTACCTTCAGCATGAACATCTCTTTCAGGTTGCGGGCAATGGCTTCACCTTGTCCGCGCTCTTCGGCTTCCAAGCCGGGAAACGCTCCGGGTGTATCGATGAAGGTAACGATTGGCTTGTTGAATTTCTCGGCCATTTTCATCAGACGCAATGCCTTGCGGTAGCCTTCGGGGTTGGCCATGCCAAAGTTGCGCATCTGACGTTGTTTTGTGTTCCGGCCTTTTTGCTGCCCGATGAACATGAAGGTTTGCCCTTCTATGGCACCGAGACCTCCAATCATGGCTTTATCGTCACCTACGGTGCGGTCGCCATGCAATTCAATAAAATCAGATGTGATCTCGTAGATGTAATCGAGTGTATACGGTCGATCGGGATGACGAGACAACTGCACACGCTGCCAGCCTGTGAGGTTTTCAAAAGTCTCTTTCTTTAATTCAGTGATTTTCTTATCCAGTGCCTGAATGGCCTTTGTCACATTTTCATCGCTATCGTCGGAGAGTTGTTTCATGTCAGCCAACTTACTTTCTAATTCAGCGATGGGCTTTTCAAAATCCAGTAGATTCATTCTAGTGCCCTTTGGTTATTAACAGGTGGGCAAATTTAGCAGAATTTTAAATACAGTGACGGTACGTTTCGTAGTGCGTTCTTGTGATTTGATAATGAGCATGTTAGCAAACACATTTGTATAAAAAAAGCCGCCCCCTAAACGCTGGAGCGGCTTTTTCGACTTCGTTCGAAGCATTCTTGCATTATAGAGGCTTACCTGATTCCAGTGTTTTAACGGCCTGCTCAAGTGCTTTTTTGTTCAAATCATTGGGGGCCTGCGCCAGCGCCAGTTTAGCATACTCCAATGCTTTCTTGTAGTCGCCCAAGGCGGAATAGCCACGCATCAATCCTCCGTTGGTGGGCCATGCTCCTTTGTGCTTTTTATAGTTTCGCTCAAAAATGACCATCGCTTCTTTCACCTTCTTTTCGGCCAGCAATTGCCGACCGTAGCCATGCATTTCCAACGCCGATGCATTGTCCAGTGCAAGTGCCATCGCCTGATCTGCCTCTACCTTTCGGTTGAGTTTGTTCAGTAAACCAGCTTTCGTAGAAAGAGCAGCAAATGTATTGACACCACCCAAGGCAGGGTCTACAGCTACATTTATCCAATGATAGGCCTCCTCAAAATTCACATTGTTGTTCAGGCACCAGGCAGCCGCTGCTTGTAAACTTGGCGGATCGAAGCCCATGGCGCCGCTAAGTTGCGTACGAATAGATTCCAACGTAGTAGCCACCACATCTACTTCTACTTGAAACGGAATGCGCCAACGTTCCCACTCTAATGCGATTTCAATGGCGCGATCTGTTTGGCCAGCAAACGTGTAATCCAATCGCTCGATGCTTTGCTTTTGGTCTTTTTGTTGTTTCGCGCCTACACGGAGCACATCATTTTTGGCTTTGTAAAAGTAACTTCCCCAGGCGTTGGTGGTTTTGCTGAAAATGAGCGTGCATGAATCAGAATACAATGCAATGAAAAAACCATAGGTACCGGCATTCAATTTTTTACCGTTGATGAGCACATCCGTCGAAAAGGAGATCGTTGTGTTTTCGTTGGCTCCAGCTCTCCACGGAGATTCACCATCCGATCCATACCCTAATACCGTAAAGCCATAATGGGCAACAGATGTTCCCCAGATGGCACCTTCTCTGCCCTTTACGCCCGGTGCATTCCAGTTTATTTCGATGTCAGTCACACCCACACGTGTTCCGATTTTTCGTTTCAGGTTTACACCACCATCAGGCAGTTGAATAAGTTGAGCCACCACCAATCCTTGTGCGAGCAGCAAAAGTGCCACCGCACAACCGAGTTGTTTGATTGTATTTTTCATTTGCATAAGCATTTGTTTAGTTATTTACATGAGAACGCATGGCGAGGCTAAACGACAATGAGCTTCCAAGGTTGAAAACCAGGTGAGTAATTTGATGAGTGGTTAAATTTGATAGTTACGAACAAGAAACGGCAGGTTGGTTTCACTATGGCGGTGTGTTCGTTCTGGTTAGGGCATAAAAAAAACCAAGGTGTTAAACCCTGGCTTTTTCCCTTAATGGAGGATTATTATTAATCTACTTCCAATTTCAACGACTTCATTTTCTTTTTCAACTTCTCCAATTTCGGATTGTAGGTAGCTTCATCGTAGTTAGCTAAGTCTCCGTATACCGAAAGCAAGCCGTACAATACACTTTCTTCGTTCGGCTTCAATGCTTCGCATTTCTCCCAGTAAGGAACGGAGTCTTTCAACTTCGATTCGATCTTTAAAAAAAGCTCTTGTCTCTTTTTGATGTCTGCATCCTTCGCGGTTCCAATCTCATTTCGTTCATCACGGATAGCTCTCACTTCTTTGTAGCTAATATCAGCTAACGAAGCGTATGAATCATAGTGATTGGGATCTACTTTGATGGCTTCGTTGAACCACTTCTTCGCTTCTTCCGGATTTTTCAATTCATTGCTGATCACACCCAAATAAAATCTAGATTCTACATCTGTAGGGTTAGCCAATGCGTTTTTTTCCATGATAGCTTTCGCTTCGGGTAGTCGCCCCATTTTTATGTAAATATCGAGTTCATAGCGCTGAAATTCCGCATTGTTTGGGAACTTGGCGATCATCGCCTTGGCTGTTTCAAGGGCTTTTTCGTTGTCTTTTTTCTTGTCTCTGTAAATGCTGTACAACTGAATGTAACCATCCTGATTGCGTCCTCCTTTATCGTGGTAGCGTTTGATATAATCAATGGCTTTGTCATATTCTTCCGCAGAAGGTGCGAAGTAAACGCCGGCATTCATCAACATCGATGTATCGGTAGGAATCAAGAACACCACACGCTCCATATATTTGAATGCTTTTTTGTAATCCTTATCTTCCTGATATGCCTTTAAGCTTACATTCAAGTAGGTTTGTGCTAATTTGGATTCCAATGATTTATTATTCAGAGGTGCTGCATTCTGATCTGAAAAATAGCTTTCAGTTGTTGCATCGAGTTCTTTGCTTTTTGTGAATGCTTCTTTGGCTACCTCAAACGGTTCTGCTTCTAACGATTTCCATTTTTCTTCTTTGGTGGTGTCAATGGATGCATAGATCAAACCTTTCAGATACCATGCTTTCGCAGCATTTTTAGAAGGGCTTCCTTTTTTATCGACCATCACATCGGGGCTTGTTACCGTCACATCAATAATGGCTTTCGCCTCATCTAGTTTTCCGGCCTTTAGTGCCCGCTCGGCTTTGCCGATACCAGGTTTTATTTCCTTTTGGGCCATAACGGCCATTGGGAAAAGGAGTAATAGCGCTATCGCTGTCTTTTTCATTGTACTTTGATTTATAGTTTAAATTTGGGTTAGTTCGTTGGTTCTGTTTCTGGTTCTGACGGTGAATCTGGCTCCGATGGTGGTGTAACGGCGGTTGAATCAGCTGCGTCGCCATCAATTTCAATCTGCTGAATTTTTTCAACGGATGAAATGGCATCGTCATCGTTTAACTTAATGAGGCGAACTCCTTGCGTGGCACGACCCATCACCCGAAGTTCTTCCACTTTAATGCGAATACTGATTCCCGACTTGTTGATAATCATCAAATCATCTTTATCTACAACCTCCTTTATCGCAACAAGCTTGCCAGTTTTTTCGGTGACGTTAATGGTTTTTACCCCAATGCCACCCCTGCGTGTAATGCGGTAGTCGGAAATATCGCTTCGCTTGCCGTAGCCTTTCTCTGAAACTACTAACAAATTGGCATCTTCGCGCGAAATGCAAACCATGCCAACCACTTTATCTTCTTCTGATTCAAGTGTTACTCCGCGCACACCAGATGCAGTTCGACCCATCGGGCGAACATCTCCTTCATCGAAGTGAACGGCCTTGCCTTCGCTCTTGGCAATAATGATGTGGTTCTTGCCATTCGTGAGGGCTGCGTTGAGTAAGCGATCGCCATCGTTGATGGTAATAGCGGTTATGCCATTCGCCCGCGGACGTGAGTAGGCTTCCATCGAAGTTTTCTTGATGGTACCTTTCTCAGTACACAAGATCACAAATGTATTATTGATATACTCCTGATCTTCAATACTTTTCACGTTAAGCACGGCACGTACACTGTCACCCGGCTGTATGTTCAGCAGGTTTTGAATGGCTCTGCCTTTGGAGGTTTTGGTGCCTTCCGGAATTTCGTAGACCTTTTTCCAGTACACCTGACCTAAAGCGGTGAAGATGAGCAGGTAATTGTGTGCCTGCGCTACGAAAAGATGTTCCGTAAAGTCATCGTCTTTGGTCGTAACTGCTTTCGAACCAACACCACCCCTGCCCTGCGTGCGGTATTCTGATAAAGAGGTACGCTTGACATAGCCCTGATTGGAAATGGTGATCACCATCTCTTCATTCGGGATCATGTCTTCCACAGTAATGTCTTCTTCGCTGTGAACCACCTGGGTGCGGCGTGCATCTCCGTAGCGCTCTTTAATTTCAGTGAGTTCTGTCTTGATGATGCCCATTCGAATGGGTTCGCTGTTCAAGATCTCTTTCAGGCGCTCGATCAGGGCTTTCACCTCTGCATATTCGTTTTGGATTTTCTCGCGCTCCAAACCGGTAAGGCGCTGCAAACGCATTTCGAGAATTGCCTTTGATTGTATTTCCGATAACCCGAAGCGCTCCATCAAACCGGCCTTGGCGATATCCGGATCTTGTGAGTTCCGAATCAACGCGATTACCTCATCGAGGTGATCAAGTGCAATCAGGTATCCTTCTAAGATATGTGCCCGCTTTTCGGCTTCGTCTAATTCAAATTTGGTTCTGCGGACGACTACCTCGTGACGGTGTTCCACAAAATGTATGATCAGATCTTTCAGGTTCAACGTCTGTGGCCGGCCTTTGACCAGTGCCACGTTATTCACACCAAAAGACGATTGTAACTGCGTGTACTTGAAGAGATTGTTTAACACGATATTGGGTATGGCATCCTTCTTCAGGTCGTACACCACGCGGAATCCTTCGCGGTCTGATTCATCGCGCATATCGCTGATACCTTCAATTTTCTTTTCGTTGATCATAGCGGCGGTGCGCTCGATCATTTGTGCCTTGTTGACCTGATATGGAATTTCAGTGGCAATAATCTGATCTTTGCCATTGGCATTGGTCACAATTTCAGCTTTCGCACGAATCACGATTCGACCACGACCGGTGAGATATGCTTCTTGCACGCCCTGGTATCCATATATGATTCCACCGGTTGGAAAATCAGGGGCGAGAACAAACTTCATCAACTCCGGTATGGAGATATCACGATTGTCGATATAAGCAATGATGCCGTCTACTACCTCTGACAGGTTGTGCGGAGCCATGTTGGTGGCCATGCCCACGGCAATACCGGAAGAACCATTGACGAGCAAGTTCGGAACCTTAGCCGGTAATACGGTTGGTTCCGTGTTCTGGTCGTCATAGGTTGGTTGGAAGTCTACCGTATCCTTGTTGATGTCGGCCAATAGCTCTTCCGCAATTCTGCGTAAGCGAGCTTCGGTGTAGCGCATAGCAGCCGGAGGGTCTCCGTCCACCGATCCAAAGTTTCCTTGTCCGTCCACCAGCATGTAGCGCATGGACCATTCCTGTGCCATCCGCACCATGGTATCGTAAATGGATGAGTCACCATGCGGGTGATACTTACCCATTACATCACCGACAATACGGGCTGATTTCTTAAAGGGCTTGTTGTAATTAACACCCAATTCAAGCATTCCATAAAGAACGCGTCTGTGTACAGGCTTTAGACCATCGCGTACATCGGGTAAAGCGCGGGAAACGATTACCGACATCGAATAATCGATGTAGGCACCGCGCATTTCATCTTCAATATTTATCGGAATAATACTCTGTCTTTCAGGTAGGTTCGTACTTTCTTCGGCCACGGTTCGTAGTAGGTTTTAATAAGCACGCAAGATATAGAAAATAGTGCTTAAAAAGTAGCCGGAATCAGCCACAAATGAATCCTTTTATAAACAAAATTGCCTTATTATTTTGCCCTTACCTGCCAGCCAATTTCCACCCATTTTTTAGGATAACTTTTACTGAACCCAATCGAGGTAAATGGTTGATTTGCTGGGGTAATTGGATATTGTTTTTCGCAGAATATCCATCGGACTGATACTGTTCGAATTGTAGGCTTTCTTACCGAGATAGACACATTTTATGAAGTTTGAAGAGCCAGTAGACATGCCGAAAATTAAAACTTCCAAGTCCGCATTAAAATCGGGTGTGACCATATCATCATCATCCCAATAATACGCTTCATAGAATTTATAATTCTGAATACACGCTATCTGCGAAAACTTGTAATCATAAGAAGACTGTGTAAGGCCCACCAGAAAATTGCCTTTGTTATCATAAAAGTCAACGTAATCGTATCGCTTGGAACTGATGGAATTAAACTGATCATCGATCTTCTGACCCGATGAAAGAAACTTTAAGGTATAGGTAAAATAGAACGGAGAATGAACGTAATACGCCTGATCTCCGATGCTATTCATGGAGAAGGAATTGATTTGGTCGAACGTGCCAATTGGTTGAGTAACCTGTAGAGGCGTTCCATTAAAAACCACTTTGCCATTATTGAGCATATAAAGAGTCAGGCGATCTTTCGCCCAATCCATAGAAGAGATGTATGAGTATTGCGATAGCTTTTGGATTTGCTGACCATTATCCGCGCGGATAATCACCGGTGTTCCTATTTGATCCAGGTAGGCAATGCGAGATCTGTCATACGATAATTTGACATTGGTTTTGACTAGCGTGGGGGTATTCGTCAAACGCTTGGGAATACTATCCAGTCGTTTGAAATAATAAATATCATTATCGATTATGGCCACCACGTTTCGGATGGGATAAAAAGGATCGCGGCTATTATTCAAGGCTTCAATTTCCTTTTCCGCTTCCTCTTTTGTGAGGAAAGGTGAGTCATCCGGAGTACACCCAAAAATCAAAGTTAACAGGACACAAAAAAGAACGATCAACTTACGCATTTTCATTTGTTGCTACAGCGTTAGGTTTAGCGATATACCCGGTGCAAAGTATTGCATAATTAATCCGGTGTTGGGATTGTAGTTCATCGAGTTGGAATTCGTATTCCCCAACTGAATCATGAAAGTATACGAAATACTGGCCGACATTGTCAGCAAATCATTCAACCGATAATCAAGGCTACCAGAGGGCACTAATGTTCCCCATGCAACTAATTCGGAAAGCCCGTCCCCACCTCCAAAACTGTCGGTTAAACTAATTTTGCGGCTACCATAAACCAAGCCAATTCCTCCGCCTGCTTTCAGTGCTAATTTTCGATCAATCAGCGGGAAGCTATATTCTATACCGCCTCGTAATTGAAACATGCTAAAGGAGCTAAACACGGCTTTGCCTAAACCGACACCTCCGACTCCACCCTTATCCACCACATAATAAAGTGTATCTGCACGTGCTGGCAACGAAGTATAGCTGATGCTAAAACTATTTTGCTTCTTTATTTTGCCCCTGCTTACTATAGAGTACGTAAGCCGCAGTCCTAAACCCGCTTTATTGCCCCAGGCCAAATCACCCAACGGGATGTTGTACTCTGGGGCAACACTAATTTCTCTTGACTGAGCAATTGCGCCGGGGGAATAAAGAAACAGAAAAAGTAACCCTGGAAAAATGAAACGCATGGACAACTATTCGTCTGATTTACCTTGAGCTTTATCGGCGATCAATTTTAGAATTTTTGAAGTAAAATTCTCTTGACCTCCCTTCCCATCAAAGCCTATAATCGAGAAGCCTTTCTTATAGTTTTTAAACCACATCGGCTGACTGTCTTCGGCATCCAACACAAATTGCGAATACATCACGATGTTAGCACTGCTGGTCGATATTACATTGGGCATGATAACACCATATGCATAATTCGGATCTTGTTCCAGTACCGCTTTATCCAGCATTTCACGGTCACACAACTGAAATTTGAACGGATATATTTTCTTGATCTCCTCTTCATTCAGTTTTTCATCTATCCATTCACTTCTGATCAATAAGGTTTTCTGTGCAAGCTTTGGGAATTTCTCTTTCATTTGGTTTTCTTTCCGCTCTTGTTCTTCTTTCGAACTTACCCCACTTTTCTTCTTGGCAATGCGATAGTTGAAATACGTTTGGATCGACTTTATACCATATACCATCGAGGCTTTTGTCGGAAAGACATCAAACAATGGAACATAATAAACCGGCTTTTTTCCCCAATCTTCGATGGTGTTGATTACCATGGTAGAGAACATCCAATCATCACGATCATCAAAATCATCTTTGATATCTTTCACCCAATAAATGCCATCGTCATAGATAAATCCTGCACGCATAGAGCTGGGCTTGCTGGATAGAATGGTAAGCACCGCATATCCCTTGGAATTTGATTTCTCCAATTTCTCCACCTCTTTCACTGTTTTGTATTGGATACCCGATTTGTTATAGGGCCAGAATTTTTCCACCACTGCCTTCAGGTTTTCGTTGAATGTGACTAAGTCGGCTTTGTAATCTTCAACATCTCCTTTGCGTGGTCGCTTTTTAAGTTTCTTCATCATCCGTTCGCTTGGCTCTTCAATTACCACAATCAATCTTCGCGATTTAATTTGTTGTATCTCTTCGATCTTTCCAAAACCCATCTGCGCATACAGAGGAGAAGTTATCGCCAACATCACAATAGCCGACAACATCATTAACTTACTAATTTGCTTCATACTGGAACCTGTTATTTGTTTTATAGTTTAATAAGGATTTAATTTCTTCTTGTTTTTACCCCGGTACTTGATGAGTGTTTTGTCGTTCTCGCCATAGCCTGGATTTTGCTTTTTGTAAAATGGATGCCGCCGGCTGCGGTACTCTTTGTTGCCGTGGGCATGGTTGATTTGCACGTGGCAATCATCAAGGAAACAGCGGGGCAACTCCGGAATGCGGTAGGTTACACCTACGCTGAAGTAGAGGGCATTCATGCTGTTTTCAATGGACTTGCTACTGCCCGGCAACGGCACCGTATAACTTTTAAAATCGTAAGATGGTCGCACAAAAACTTTGAAGTACTCGGAAAATTCACGTTCAACAGTAACTCCCAAATTAAAGTACATTCCACCGGTTACCGTAGCGGCATAGTTGCCGGTGGGTTTAAAGTCACCTATGTGAATATCTCCAGTAAAGAGGTAATCTCCATATCGATAAAAGGAAGCACCCAGCATGAGGTAATACTTGCGCACAAGCCCCGTCGGGTTGGCCAATTGCAGCGTGTTGACCTTATCTGTCAACAAGTTGGGTGTCAGAGTGCCGATGCTCATCAACTCATAGGAATAACCTGCACCGATGCGGTAACGATTAAATCCATAGTATAGAAATAGATTGAGCGGTATGTTTAACCCATTCCCGGTGAACTCTACGTTAGCCGCACCCGGATTGGAGACAAAAGCACTTCCCAGAGGAGGTGTTTTATCGACTGTTGGATCGTTCACCCAATTGCCATATCTCGTTAATGTATTGACATCAAATATCTGTGGATTGACACCTGGCAACTGGTAAATGCCCAAGCCTGTCAGCTGATTGCTAAAGTAGGTGTTGCCATAGCCCAGATTCGCTCCGAAGGTAATGCGGGTCAGTATCTTACGAAAAGCACCCACGGATTCGCGCTTCGCATAAAAGTGATCTAATGGTATCGCGGTGTTTCCTTTATCCTGTGCGGACAAAACCACGGGCAGAACCAGTATGAGAAGAACAAAGAGCGCTATTTGAGGTGTCGATTTCAGAATTCGGCTTTTTCGAAGCTTAAAGATAAGAATTAGAACAAATTAGTTTCTATTGTTTCCAAATGTGGTCTCTAACGAGCTGAAGGTGTGGTAAAGTACTTGTCCTTTTTTCAACTGATAGGTAAACGTTCGTTCATCGCGCTGACGGCTTACTCCTTCCAACTGAAGGGTGACCGTAGACTGGCCTTCGGGCAATGGCACCCGGGCATAATAAATGCTGTGTGGCAATGTTTGCCAATTGCGGGTATCTGCTTTTTCGGTTAACGTGTTCACGATGCCTAGCAAAGCGCCCCAGCGTTTATCGTCTTTCTTCACCGTATGCTCAGATGCCTTCTTGATCGCCAATCGAATCAGAGCTTTGCCCATCTCAAAGCCCATGCGCTCTTCCAATACTTTGAAAGCAATCTTATTCACATCTTCGGTCAACTCCAATGGGTACGACTGACCATTGACAGACAGTGCGCCATCGTGGAAATACAATGATCGCTCCACATATCGCGGAAACGCTACATGAAAGAATTCTAATCGCGTGAGTGCATCTGCTTCGTCTTTTGAGTAACCTGATTTTGGAAATTGAAAGGTCAGGTTCAACTCGCGGTTGCGAAATATAAAATAATCGCTGCCGTGATCAATCACAAAATTTACGCCCCACTCTGCTTTGTAGGGCGCCAGGCCGGTGTGCCAGAAAAAAATCAACTCCCCTCCTTCTGCGGGCACATATTGATAATCGGGCATGGCAAATTCTTCTTTGAATTTTTCAAAATCGCTTTGCATGCCGCTTAGCCACGCCGTTCGCAGAATATCCACCTTCAGTTGTTTAGGTGCCGAAAATTGAAACATGGATTGGTATTCATTGCGATACGATTCCCATGAATTTTTGTAGGCAATGAATGCGTTGTTGTAGTCTTTATCCGCATCGTAAATGATACCCATCAGATTCTGAATGAAGGCATCGTGTTTGTAATAATTGCCCGAGGAATAGCGGTCGCTTAATTGCTGTAGCCGAATGTTCAGGCGCCTGCATTCCACCAACGCCTCTTCCGTTTTCTGCATCTTTAAGTAGTTGAGTGCCTTGTAGTAAAGCAGCATAAGGTGTTCATGATCTTCGCCCCGGTAAACCGTAATCGTAGGGTTGATTAAGTACGAAGCCCCTTCGCTGAAGTAGTCAATTTTAAAATCTTCCCAGAAGAGATAAGCCTGTTCAAAGTAGGTGTTGCTTTCTTCGTATTCCCCTAGCATGGAGAGCACCAGCCCTTTGTTGACAAAATGCAGAAAGCGATCGCGCCCTGAATCGCGGTTGGTTGATTTCAGCGTGGCGAGTGCACCTTTCAGATTGCCGTTTTCAAATTCGCGGTTGAATTGGTAATTGGCCTGGTAATAGGTGGCACACGAACTGACAGAGACTATCAGCACAAGAATGGCCGCTCTCCGGCACACCAGTTTCCGAATATGAGATGATTGAAAATGAAAGCGGGCGAAAGTCATAACGATTACACGCTACGCTTAATTCCGAATGTACTTTTTGATCTCCTCTTGTCCGTACCAAATGCGTTTGTTGGTCTCCATATCGGTGAGGAAGAGTGTGGTAACATAATTGACTACCCGCTTCTTGTTGTACACATCGGTTTCGGAAGTCATTTCGCCAAAAAGCATGAGATTGGCTCCGGTTTCTTTGCCCCATTGCGAAACTGTTTCGGGGCTAGCAAAGTCCTGCTGCTGGGCGCGCTCTTCGCGTATCTTATCCCTAAAGGTATCGCTCTCCACCAGGTCGGCAACGCCCGAGTTGAAGATGGCCAACTCCATTTTCTTGATATAGTTGGAAGCATCGATGTGCTCGCTGGTTTTGTTCTTGATGAGCCCTACAATTATCGCCGGTTTCTTGCCCAGCGTTTTGGTGTATTCTTTAAACTTTTCGCTGCCTAGCAAATCAGTAATCATCTTGTTGGCCACCAGGCGCGAGTCGCTGTCGTTCCATCGTCCACTTAAATCGATTTGCTGACCGGGTTCTACCCTTGCCACGGTGCGCGCGCAGCCTGCGATCACTAACACCATCAACGAAACTTGAATCCATCGGAAATGCATACATCAAAACGGGTTTACCTTCACTACACGCGAAAATCAGGCCAAAGACTACAACGCTTTTAAACGTTGAATCGTGTCGATGGGGTTGGCACTCGAAAAAACAAAGTTACCGGCCACCAACACATCGGCACCGGCTTTGAGCAACAAGGGTGCATTGTGAGTGTTGACACCCCCATCAATTTCAATCAACGCTTTAGAACTTTTGGCCTCGATTAACGCCTTGATTTCCTTTACCTTAGAATACGTATTCTCAATGAACTTCTGGCCCCCAAAACCAGGGTTTACCGACATCAAACACACCAGATCAATATCGGCAATGATGTCGCCCAGTAGGCTGACAGGGGTATGCGGGTTTACGGCTACGCCTGCCTGAATGCCGAGTGCCTTGATCTGTTGGATGTTGCGGTGCAGATGTGGGCACGCTTCGATATGAACGCTGATCACCTTCGCTCCTGCCTTGAAGAAAGCATCTACGTATTTCTCCGGCTGTACGATCATCAGGTGCACATCCAACGGCTTGGTGGCGTGCTTGTTAATGGCTTCCGTCACCGGAATTCCAAACGAAATGTTGGGTACAAAAACACCATCCATTATGTCTACGTGAATCCAATCGGCTTCACTTTGGTTAAGCATTTTCACTTCCTGTTTCAGGTTGGCAAAATCGGCGGCGAGTATAGAGGGTGCGATGATGGGCATGATTGAGATTTAATTGACAAAAGCGTGTCCTTTTGACCGGGCAAAGATACGGTTCGAATCAAATCTTGCAGTTAGGCCATTGATTTATTTTGAAAGGCGTCTGACACTTCGAGGTGGTGACGCCTACTCGGTGTAACATCTTCTTTGGGGGCTTAGGCGTCTGACACCTTCGAGGTGTCTTGACGCCTATCTGGTTAAGGGGTCTGACACCATCGAGGAGTCGTGACACCTATTCGGTTTAACACTTTGTTTAGGATTTAAACGGTATCTAAACCTGCCATAAAACTTTAACCCAAATTATGCATTAGGAATTAAAGAGTTAGTTAATTTATTGACGAATCCTTCGGATTGTCAGGGTTTAACCTTGGTTAAATTTTAAGTAGTTTCGCCCCAGATTATTTTACGCATGAAGTTATACGAGCAGTTTCCCATTTCGCTGACCAATTCACTTTCCGGAAAGAAAGAGCTTTTTCAACCGATCAACCCCGGCCACGTGGGCATGTATGTATGCGGACCTACCGTTTACAATGATGTGCATCTGGGCAACGTGCGCACGTTTCTCACCTTCGATATCATCAGCCGTTACTTCCGACATCTGGGTTATAAAGTGCGTTATGTGCGCAACATTACCGATGTAGGCCATTTGGAAAATGATGCCGACGAAGGTGAAGACAAAATTGCCAAGAAGGCCCGTCTGGAACAGTTGGAGCCGATGGAGATCGTAAAACACTACACGGAAGGATTTCATGAGGTGCTTCGTCAGTTCAACATGTTGCCTCCCAACATTGAACCGACGGCCACTGCCCACATTGTTGAACAAATTGAAATCACTAAACGACTGATTGAAAAAGGTCTCGCATACGAAGTGAATGGCTCGGTCTATTTTGATGTAACGAAATACAATGAGTCGCACGACTACGGCATTTTATCGGGTCGCAAGATTGACGAACTGATGGAGAGCGGCCGTAAGTTGGATAGCCAGGATGAGAAGCGCAATAAGATCGACTTTGCGTTGTGGAAGAAAGCATCACCCGCACACATTATGCGGTGGCCTTCACCGTGGGGCGATGGTTTTCCGGGATGGCATATTGAGTGTACGGTGATGAGCACCAAATATTTAGGCGAGACCTTCGACATTCACGGCGGTGGTATGGACCTGAAGTTTCCGCACCACGAATGTGAGATTGCGCAGGCGGTGGGTGCGAATGGAAAAGATCCGGTGCATTATTGGCTGCACTCGAACATGCTGACGGTGAACGGACAGAAGATGAGCAAATCGCTGGGCAACTCATTTTTGCCGCGAGAGCTTTTTGCAGGCACGCACAAATTACTCGACAAAGGCTACAGCCCCATGACGGTGCGCTTCTTCATGTTGCAATCGCATTACTCCAGCACGTTGGACTTCAGCAATGAAGCGATGCAATCTGCCGAGAAGGGATTTAAGAAACTGGCGCAAGCATTGACGTTTGTCAAAAAGACAGAGGTGCCTGCGCATTCCGTTGCTTCTGACCTAACTGCTGAATTGAACCGGATGGCCACCGAATGTTATACTTCGATGAGCGATGATTTTAACTCTGCGAAAGTGATTGCGGTGTTGTTTGAAATGTCGGCGCGCATCAACGATATCAAATCGGGTAACCTGACGATGGACAAACTGGATGCAACGGCATTTGCGCATTTCAAAGCAACTTACATCGCGATGATGGAAGACGTGCTGGGTTTGAAAGAAGAAACCGAAGCGGGTGGCAGTCATCTGGAAGGTGTGATACAAGTGTTGATTGAGTTGCGGAAGAAAGCACGCACTGATCGCAACTACGCTCTCTCTGACAAGATTCGCGATGACTTGCAGACCATTGGTGTGCAGCTAAAGGATGGCAAGAATGGCGAGATGACCTACACCATCGATTAATGCTGAAGAAGTTATTCATATTGCCTATCCGTTTTTATCAGGGAGCCATCTCCCCTTACTTGGGTGCACACTGCCGCCATACTCCCTCCTGTTCGCAATACACTATGGAGGCCATTCAAGAGTGGGGCGTATTGAAAGGCATTTGGCTTGGAACGAAGCGCATTGGGCGATGCCACCCCTGGGGCACGAGCGGCTATGATCCGGTGCCGAAGAAGAAGTAAAAAGTCGATTTTGTTGGAGAAGATCATTCGTGTTCTCAAAAAATGAGACAATGCGGGTTGCTCGATTGTTGTAAACTACAGACATTTATAAGAAAGAAATAACGGCCATACATGCACATACACATCTGGAATTGGGTGTATAGGTGCCATGAGGTGCGTTAATACAATAGTTATGCCTCATTGTAGGGTGACAAAACGAACAGACAAAAATTAAGAATGAAAAGAGCTATAATAATTGGGGCGACATCTGGAATCGGCAAAGGACTTGCAAAACTTTTGACTGAAAACAATTATAAAATTGGCTTGACAGGAAGACGCTTTGAACTGCTAAATGAATTAAAAATAGAGAATCCAAATTTTTATATAAAACCATTTGACATCAATGACACAAATGTTGTTGGACAGAAATTAGATGAACTTGTGACAGAACTTGGCGGACTTGATTTATTAATTATTAGTTCGGGCATTGGCGACATAAATGAAAGCCTAGACTTTGAAATAGAGAAGCGGACAATAGACACGAATGTATTAGGTTTTACTTGTGTTGCAGATTGGGCGTTTAACTATTTTGAAAAACAAAAATCAGGACATTTAGTTGCAATAAGTTCTATTGGCGGACTTCGTGGTAGCAGACAAGCTCCAGCATACAATGCGACAAAAGCCTATCAAATAAATTATCTTGAAGGGTTAAGACAAAAGGCGAAAAAACTTAACGCCTCAATTTTTGTGACAGATATTAGACCTGGACTTGTTGACACAGAAATGGCGAAAGGAGACGGATTATTTTGGGTAATGCCTGTTGAAAAAACAGTTAGACAAATTTTACAAGCTATAATCGACAAAAAAAAGGTAACGTATGTAACAAAACGCTGGCGAATTATTGCGACAATATTGAAGCAAATACCAAGACCAATTTATGACAGAATGTAACGACACAAAAGAACAACGAAGGCATAACACACGTTTGGCGCAATGGGGGCTAAAGTGGTTCATTGAAACTTTGTGCTTCTATTGTAAATTCGTGCTGGTTGACAATTTTGTTTTCCAAAATCCCCCACTGCGCCAAGCGTGGGAACGTTGTGTGCCATTCCCAGAGTTCAAATGAAGATTCGACTGACAATAATATTACTTGCCATCTCTCTCTTGACAAATGGAATTTTGTTTTATCTCTATTGGACAACACGGACCGACACAACACCCATTTTTGACCCTTTTGAGATTAACTACAACGTAACAGAAAACGCCCTTATCAGTGCGGGATACACACCTATTCCAGAAGACGTTCCATTACTGGGTAAACAGGTTGGTGATACTTTGATTTACTACCAACTGGACTATGAATGCGATGACGCACCAGATCATGAGGACATCAAGTGTAAAAACACTGGTGTTTACTGGAGAAACTGCGTAGTATATATGGACAAAGTTGACAGTGCGCTAATGAGTAAGCTTGCTGACAAGTATGATGCTGAGATTTTAGGTGAATTTAAAATGCAAAGGAGTCTTTATGATTCAAATTACCTAAGAGCAGACTTTTCTGTTCGTCACAAATTTACTCAAGCTATCTTCAATTGTTCAATTGATAAAAGTTATAAGGAGGACAAGAAGGACAAGTATGAACTCTCAATTCAGACTCAATTCCCGTGGACAAAGGAACGCATTAAAAGGGAACTTGAGGACCGACAAGTCGGGAATGAGTACAATAAATTCAACGATGTGCTGGGTAAAGTGAGAGCAGACGTTACTCATTTATTGCTTAGCGACTATGACGTTAACAGAGTCATGAGCATGAAATTGGGAGAAGATAAAGGCGTTGATTCAACGCAGTTGGTATTTGAGACAACAAAACACACATATATCCTTTCTTGCGTCAATGACACCTTAAGATATATCTCGGTGACTTTCGGGACAGGAACAATTGGGTTAATGGATAAGATGAATCAAACTTTCGGGCAGGACTCACTTTATGTCACCCAAGACGACTTTCTAAATAATCATATTAATAAACCATATTCAACTGCCAGACTTTTTTGGGACGAAGAAAAGGGAATTAACTATTTAGTCATCGTTGAAAATGACCCTCAATATTTAGCTCAACCTTCGAAAATGATTATTTGGAGAAAAAATACAAATTGACGACCAGTGGAGAAAGGAACGGCACACAACAATGTATTTGCGTCAAGCGGGGTTGACGCGTAATCCAACGTTTTCGTATCTTTAATGCGTTCGGTGTCGGGGACACCGCGCGGCTTCGGAAGCCCCGCTCGAACGCAAAT
>VYLQ01000162.1_pt1 | contig 42660 bp, 37 predicted proteins | sample 5115351 | NCBI WGS metagenome assembly VYLQ01 (sample SAMN12291776, study PRJNA351875) | freshwater metagenome | isolation source: freshwater lake | place: USA: Michigan, Lansing Lake | collected 2013-08-14 | reverse complement strand
TTTTCAGGGACAAAGTACCTGAATTTTCCCCCCGATCACCCCTAGCTAAGGCACTTTTTGATGGGAAAAAAGTCTAAAAGTATTATCCAACAAGGTTTTTAGATTTATTCAGCAAACCCTAAGTATCGGCTACTTATGAGGAGAGGCACTCATGCAAGAGGCAAAAGGGAGAATAAATAATCAGTTTTTAATAACCGGATTTAGTATGAGACAGCTTCCCCATCTCCCCCCGCAACGCGCACGAAGTGGTCTCCCCATCTCCCCACTTCATAATTCATAATTCATAATTTATAATTCCCAACCCATCACTGATGACTGAAAACCGAGACAGTTTTCTGAGGACTTTTTTTACTGGTGGGAACTGGATCGGGGTCATTTTCTTCCCTAGCCACCCGGATTAAGAGGGCGGCTAAAAAGAGACTGGCTAAACTGGAACTGCCGCCATAACTAAAGAGAGGAAAAGGTAGGCCCGTAGTGGGTAAAGAACCAGTGGCCACACCGATATTTAACAGAGATTGACCGATTAAAATTACCATCGCCCCGATCGCCACTAATTTTTTGATGCGATGACGACATTTAACCGCCACGATCAGGGCGAGAGTAGCGTAGAGAAATAGCATGATTAACAGTAAAATACCGCCAATAAAACCAAATTCCTCGCCAAAGACAGCGAAAATAAAATCCGTATCTGGGAAGGGTAGATAAAATAATTTTTGTTGGGACAGACCGTAACCGCTGCCAGTGGTTCCGCCAGAACCGATCGCCAGTAAACTCTGCACTAATTGATAACCATCACCCCGGGGATCCTGCCAGGGGTCTAAGAAAGATAAAATCCGTTTTCTCTGGTATTCGCGGAAAGTAACACTAACCACAGCCATAGTTACACCCAGTAAAGCGGTGCTGGTCATGTAGGATAAAGGCAGACCAGAGGCAAGAGCGATCAGCCAGAGAGTTATACCACACAGAGCAGTGGTACTCAAGTTAGGTTGTAAGAGTATGCCCGCTAGAATTAGCCCGAAAATAGCGATCCAAGTTAACCGTTGATTGACATTTAAACGCGGCCAACCACCGAAAACCGCCGCCCCTTGCAGGACGAGAAACGGTTTCATAAATTCCGACGGTTGCAAGAGAATCGGCCCGATTTTAATCCAACGGGTGGCACCATTGATATTAGCTCCCAAACCGGGGATAAGAGTCATCAAAATTAATCCTAAAACTAATAAAATCATCCAAGGTGCGATTTTGAGGAGATTCTCGATCGGCAATCGCACCAGGAAATTAAAGCCAATTAAGCCAATCCAAAGCCAGATTAATTGGCGGATAAAATAGTATAGTCCGTTATCAAAGCGACTGTCAGCCAGAGCGTAGGAAGCCGAAAAAAGCACCACTAACCCGACTAACAGCCACAAAAAAGTCATCCAGCGCAATAATCTCGCTTCGGCTGACCAGTTTTTCACATCGGGGTCAAAAATAGGAATAATATATTGCCACACGGAGATTTTTCGAGAAGAAGTATCTTGTACAGATTAACCGAAAAGACTAGGCTCGATCGCAGTTTGTTCCACTATCTGGCAGCCAGATGACCGGTTAAACCCACATTTTCACCGTGCCATTCTAGGGTATCACCGATCGCCTGACCGTCGTGATAGGCAGCCAAGAGAATTTCCGCCGTTTTCCCCCAAACAATATTACCCTGACGATCAAGGGAAATCATGCCCAGATCCCGACCATTAGTTTGGGATTCGCGCATCGATTTCTCCACGGCAGCGGCGAGGGAAAAACCATCGGTGACGCGAATGACCACCTTAGCGGCTAAACACTCATCGATAATATCTTCCCCGACTCCCGTACAACTTACTCCAGCCCATGGATTCGCATAATTGCCGGCTGGCATCGCACTGTCACTAACGCGACCGATTCTTTCTAATCCCTTACCCCCAGTAGAAGTTCCGGCGGCGATGTCTCCCTGCTGGTCGAGAGCCACCACCCCGATAGTTCCCCGTCGTGCTGACGAGTCGGCGAATAAACGGGCCATTTTGCGATTAAAATTCGTCTTTCTTTCCTCCATCCATTCTTGAATCCGATAATCGGTTAGGGGATCATAGACAGGTATTTGTAATTCTCTGGCCAGATCGGCAGCCCCGATTTCCGAGAGAATGCGATCCTCTTGACTTTGGAGAAATTGAGCTAGGCTAATGGGATTCTGTACCCGCGAGACGTTAATGACACCGCTTAAACGCTGGTGACGACCATCCATCAAGGCTGCACTCATTCGCACCTGACCGTCCGACTGCACTACCGAACCGGTCCCGGCATTAAATCGCGGTTCATCCTCCAGTAACATACATCCTTTCGTCACCGCTTCCACAGCACTAGCACCATTGTCAAGGAGATTGTAAATATTCTTAACAATCCCCTGGAGAGAATCGCGCACTGATTCTAAACCACCTTTGTCCTCTAGGGAACTCGCTCCCCCATGAATAATTAACTTCGGATTTACTCTGGTCATTATTGTCCCAACGTCACATTACCGATCGTATCTAAACTATCACGTTTAAGCTGTCCGCACATCTAAATTGGTCTATGGGGAGCGGGAAGTGGGGAAGTGGGGTGTGGGGTGATGGGGAAGTGGAGAAGTGGGGAAGTGGGGAAGTGGGGAAGTGGGGAAGTGGAGAAGTGGGGAAGTGGGGAAATTGAACTAAAACCCCAAAACCCCAACACCCCAACACCCCAACACCTAAAACCTGTCTCCTGTCTCCTGTCTCCTGATAACTGTCTCCTGATAACTGATAACTGACTTCTAACCCAATGGTAGATGTTGGATTTTTGCAGGAGTCCTATTTTCCGACAAAGATAAGTAAAAATTATTGATTGACTCCACAAACTTGAGAATATTCAAATTAACATTCCGCAATATTTACAAATTCTTAAAAATTAATTGAGAAAGATTTTTATTTAACAACGATGTGATCATGGTTACAGCGATTTGATAGAATTTCATAATGGTTTATTTTGTGCTTTTTTGGGCAGCAACGGTTGAAACCCTTGCCACATCTACAGGGTAATCCTCATTAAGACGGGGGAATTAGTCAATTTCACCCACAACGATGATCTTTTTTGTGTGTAGTTTTATTGCAAAAAAAAAGTTTTTTTGACAAAAAGCACAAAGTATGATATGAAGCCAATGGATTTCTGGCTGCGAGTAGTTATGGCAGAGTGGCGAGAAGGGAGCGCCGGAGTTGGGGAGAAAAAAGCTGACGGCTGATGGCTAACTTGACAAAAATTGCCTCGGTTTCTATAATCCTGAAACCGTCAATAAAATTCGGCGATCAATAGCTGGGCAAAAAAGCAAGAAAAACGGCAAAAAAACGCAGTTCCCCCCTTGACAAATAGCCAAAACTAGGCATTAGTTAAATTTAATTATTTTTTAATAAAAACCGCCTTCTATCACCAGAAAAAGCGATCAGTAGATTTTTATCAAAGTATTGTAATCATCTTTACAACTATCGGGGATCAAAGGATGTTACGGTGAAGGAGCGATGACAAACCCACTTTAAGATCACCCCAATTGCTATGGCACAGATTCTCGATCCCCTCCCCAACGGCAAGAAAAATAGTATTCTTTGTTGCTATGTGAATGCGACCAGTCATATTCAAATTGTTCGCATCACCAATATTGCTAACTGGTATTTTGAAAGGGTGGTTTTCCCCGGGCAGCGTTTAGTATTTGAGACCCTAGCGGATGCTTTCTTAGAGATTCATACGGGGATGATGGCCAGCGCCATCCTTTCCGATAACATCCCCTGTGAGCGCCTTTATATCAGCGATGGGGATGACGATGACTCCGATGGTCAACTAGACAGGGAAATATTCTATCCCCATTCCTTAGAGGAAAGTCAAGGGGCGAAAATTGACAATACCGTACCCTTCGGTTTAACTTTAGCGTCCGCCTAGCTAATAAACTAATCCGATAATTCCCCTCGCACGAGAAGGACAGTGCAATTAACGGCACGGGCAATCGTCGAGGGGATATTGCCATTTAAGAACTGATCGAGCAAGCTTTCCCTAGATGCACCCAAAAGCACCAAAGAACAATCCTCCGATTCTACCAGATTAATTACCGCCTCGGCTGGAGAGGCCGAACGAATCGGTAAAGGTACAATCGGCTGTGCGATCGCTTTCTGTAAAGATGCTTGTAAAACTTCCAAAGTGGACAGATCTGGCAGTAAATCCGTCGGGGAGTAGATTTTACATAACCAAATTTCGGGATGATCCGAAGACTCGGACAAAGACAGCAAACTAGGCAATAATGCTAAAGCGCGTTGGGCATTGGGACCGCCGGCGGTGGGAATCAGCCACATCCTTTCACGATCTTGATCGTTGGGAAAACAATCCTTTGTCCCCAATTTTACCAAGATGGTTTCACAGGGGGCTTGAGCAATCAAAGTATCGACTAAAAACCCAAAAATCGCCCCAGTGGTCGATTTTTCCCCCGTCCAACCCATAATTAATAAATTACTGTGTCGTTCGCGAATCGTGGCCAAAATCCCGTCGGCGATATCCTGAGCAACAGAAATTTGTGTATGAACAGAGATATTCTGCTGTCGGGCTAATCTTTCCAGACGATGAAGTAATTTGCGTCCTTCGCGCGTATCTACCCGGACTTCCGCCGGAGAACTAAGACGAGGCACAGTAATCACATAGAGACAATCTATCTCATAATTGCGTTGACGGGCGATGGCGACGGCAATTTTAAACAAAGCGGTAGCGGTGTCGGGATTGGCAATGGGCAATAAAATCCGGCCCGTTCCCACGGCCGGGGAACGAGTTTGATAAACCAGATAGGAAGGGGTACTGGGTTGGGGCAGTTGACAAACTCCCCCCAATTGATCGGCCTCCACCCGGATAATATCGGTGCGAGTGATGATCCCCACCAGTTTTTGACCATCGGTAACGGGTAAACGGGAAAGCTGATAGCGATTTAACAGAAATAAAACATCGGTTAAAGCAGCCTGGGGGGCCACAGTAATCGGATTGGGAGTCATCATCTCTCGTAGGACTGTTTGACTGTTTTTTGAGCGCCATTTATCCAAATCACTTTGGGTAAAAATCCCCAATAGTCGCCCCTGTTCCACCACGGGAAAACCGCGATGATGGGAACGGGACATAATTTTCACCACTTCCCCCAGGGGTAAATCCGCCGGCAGAATTTCCACCTGCGATTGCATCACATCCATAGCCGACAGATGGGCCAGCACATCATTAGCAGGGGTTTCCTCGTTGAGAATAATACCACTAGCGGAAAGTAAATGCTCATAGAGGGAACCGGGTAGAATGCTTTCGGCAGTGATATAAGAAACGGCACAGGTCAACATCAGGGGCAGCACAATATTAAAATTGCGATGCAGTTCAAAGACAATCACGATCGCCGTTACTGGAACCCTGACCACCCCCGTAAAAAAAGCCCCCATACCGGCTAAAGTATAACTAGGTTCGCTGCCGAAACCGAGCATTTTCGTCTCGATTCCCCCCACCAGAAACCCCAAACAGGAGCCCAACACCAAAGCGGGGGCGAGCAGTCCTCCCGGGGCGCCGGAACTATAGGAGATCATCGTCAGGAAAAAATAGACGACAAAAGCGAGGGCGGTATTCTGCCAGCTTAATTCCCCTGCCAGCAAAAATTCGCGTAAACCCGTATTATCTCGAAAAAAGTCGGGTAAAAAAGCCACGACCGTTCCCGATAAGCAACTGACCAGACCGATGCGCCAAGCCAGAGATAACCGCCAACGCCGCTGCATCTGGCTACAAAAAAGGATGCCTTGATTGAATAAAGCCCCCAATAAGCCCGCTAAAGCCCCTAAAAGGCAATAAATAGGTATTTCTTGGGCAGAGAAGCTAATATTGGCATATTCAGTGATGATCGAGGGGGTATTCTGCAGCATCATCGAAACCACGGCCCCGGTAAAGGAAGCCACGATCGCCGTTTCTAGGGTCATACTGGAAACATCGCGCATTAATTCCTCGATCACAAAGAGGACCCCGGCGATGGGAGTGGTAAAACCTGCCGCTAACCCGGCAGCTGCCCCGGCTGCGATCATCTGACGACGGTGATCGGGACTGGTGGGCAGCCAGACGCTTAATTGGGCCGCTAGGGCTGCCCCGATGTGTACCGTGGGGGCCCGACGACCAAGGGTTAAACCACCGCCAAGGATCAGGATCGCCCCGATCATTTTTACTAGGGCGACGCGCCAAGACAGGGGCAAAGGATATTTAGCTAAGGCCGCTTTTACTTGGGGAATACCACCCCCAGCGGCCGCGGGGGAGAAGTGTTCGACAATCCAACCGGCGCTGTAACCAAGCAGAAAACCGCCGAGGGGCAAAACTAGGAGAGGAGAGGAATTGGCCACTAGATGCACCCGCCAACCACCTAACCAACCGATACCCAATTTCAGGATAATAGCGGCAAGGGAGGAGAGAATTCCGATTAAACAGGCGACCAGTAAAGCATAACGACTATCGATCGCGCTACGTCCGAAGTGTTGGGATTTGAACCACTGACGGAGGTTTTGGTGACGGGCAAAAAGTCCCATAATCATCAGGGAGAATCAGGGCAATGGCGGAGCGAGGATTTATTTAGGGTCTGCTGAATAAATCTAAAAACCTTACTTTGTCCCTGAAAATTAGGTAGTTGACCACCTGAAAATCGGTAAAACCCTACACCCCACACCCCACACCCCACACCCTGCCCCCAGGGAAAACTTTTTGCTGCAGACCCTATTTAGGGTTCTGATTCCTCGTTTCTTTAATCATAAGCCGTTGAGTTCTTTGACGCTGCCATCGCACTAAGCGCTTCGGGATTCTTGGTTCAACCAGTCCACTTAAACTAAATCCCTTGCAATGTTTAGCTTAGAGGTGGTTCTTACGCCAGGCGTTACTTTTCGTGCGCCCCACGATAGTTGTATTTCTACAAAATTTGCTTGAATTGAAGTGTTAGCTTCAAATAAGTGGGTGGGTGGAATTAAATAGGGTTGGCTGAATAAATCTAAAAACCTTGTTGGGTAATACTTTTAGACTTTTTGTCAATCAAAAAGTACCGGACTGGGAGTGATCAGGGGGAAAATCCCTGGACTTTTTCCCTGAAAATTAGGTAGTTGACCACCTGAAAATCGATAAAACCCCACACCCCACACCCCACACCCCACACCCTGCCCCCACGAAAAACTTTTTGCCGCAAACCCTAAATAGGGCTGGCTGAATAATGGTAAAACCCTTTTAAAATAAGGCTTTTGACCTGTTAAAATCCGATGTTAGTACCAGAATATAGGATTGGGACATTCAAAAACCTGGCATTATCCTTCTTTTAGTACATAAACTGGTACAAACAAAGAGGGCAACAAAGCCTGAAACGACCGGCTACTGACTCCTAACCCCACCAACCAACTTTTTGCCGCAAACCCTACATAGGCCGGGCTGCGGACGTTGGGGAGGTGCGGGGGATTGTCCGATTAATACTAAATCTGGTTATTAAAAACTGATTATTTATTCGCCCTTTTGCCTCTTGCCTTTTGCCTTTCCCGATATGTAGCCTATACTCAACGGATTTATTATAACAGGATTTGGTATAAATGTTCACTGTTCTGAATGCCGCTATATTATGCCAATTTCAATTAGCAGCCCCAATCAAAATAAAGGGCGACCAAAAGAAGGGATGGCTTTTAATTTGACTCAGTTTGGCCTTTTGCATGGCTTCACTTTTAGTCATGCCATTCTTGAGATTTTGATAAAATTGGGTCATAATTTCCGCACTGGTATTATCTTCAGCACTCCAAAGACTGGCAATTACTGATTTAGCACCGGCTCTTTCTAAGACGTAAGCAAGTCCCGATATTTCCTGTCCGTCTGCGTTGGCTTCCTTGGCGGTTTGACAGGCACTCAGGGTGATTAATTCGGTGTTTTTTAAGCCTAATAATGCGGCATTGGCAATGTTATATTCCTTTTTATTGGCGAAAAGAATATTATTAGCTTGCATATCCAAATTAGGACAACCAGCGAGGTCAAAACAGCCGTGAGTTCCGAGGTGGAGAATGGAGAAACGCGCCGCTTGAATTTTAAATGTGTCTAGGGTGGCTTTTTCCCCGAGATATTTTTCACTTCCCGGAAAGATTTTGGGAGCATCTCATTTATGCAAGTGAGTAATTATGCTTGTCGCTAAAACTTGCTTCTGGTAAGGCTTTCAAAATAGCTTGACATAAAACTTAATTTAGGAGTTACAAAGGTGAGATGCTCCCAAGATTTTGCTGATAGTTTCTGCTTCTATTTCTGTGCCTTTAAGATCAACTTTTTCTTTTTTCTCCGTGTCAAATAGAAAAGGTTTGGGATTAGCTAGAGCTAAGGCTTTAAGAGTGGCGCGATCTGTTTTCGTTTTTTGAGTAGCAAGAGAAGAAGTCGAGATACGAGTTAAATAATAAATCGGATATTTTTCTAGGAGAACTTGGTTATTTTTCTCATCGTAGAGGGTTTCAAAGGGAATATAGCGCAGTTGTTCGGTGGCGATAATAGCGATATTTTTCGGGGAACTGGTGGCGATTTGGGACTCAATGGGACGGATTAAAATCTCGTACAATTTACTGCTGGTAACGCGCCAGTAGGCATTTTTATCATTGGCTAATTGGGTACGGTATTCGCTGACGAGTTTATTCAATTCCTCGCGTTTTGTATCACTTTGAATAACGATTAATTTTTCTCTAGTAACGAGAAATAGGGCGACTTTATCGCGGAGGGGAACGGGTTGAATAACGAGGGTATCAGGAGCGATATTTTTCTGTAGTTGGGCGATGTCGGTGGGTTTGGTTTCAAAAAGTTCAGCAATTTCGGGATATTTCTGTCCGATAGTTTCCGCATTTTTATACACTTTCTCCTCGAATTGTCGGATCTGTTGTGCCAGTTCTTCAGAGAATTTATCCTGTAGTTGTCGGCGCATTCCTTCGAGTTGTTGATTGTCGGTGTTCCAGTTATCAAGTGCTTTTTGTGCATCAGGATCAGCAACTTTGGCATTAATCAGGCGATTGTAATCGGCGAGATCGGCGGTAGTGGCAATATTAAGCCATTCAAAGGCTTTTTCGGGTTGATTCTGTTCGATAAGGATTTCAGCGAGAGTGATGACAGTTTTCTCGTTAGAGGCTAAAAAATCCTTGCGATCGTCGCGGGATAATTCTCCACGTATTTCTAGGTGGATAGTTAGGGAAGCTTCGAGGTTTTTAATAGCTTGTGTAGGTTGATTTATGCTTTGATAAGCTAGGCCAAGATTATTTAAAGAATTAGCTTCCCCTTGGCGATCGTCGATTTTCCTCGCTATGTCTAGATTCTCTTGATGGTAATCGATCGCTGTTTGATACTCTCCACGCGATTGGTAAGCGTTTCCTAAATTGTTTAAAGAGGCCGCTTCTCCAGAACGATCATTGATTTTCTTCGTGATGTTTAAAGACTGCTGATGGTAATTGATCGCTGTTTGATACTCTCCACGCGATTGGTAAGCGTTTCCTAAATTGTTTAAAGAATTGGCTTCTCCTTGGCGATTAACTATCTCCCTGTTAATGACTAAAGACTTTTCGTGGAGATCGATCGCTTTTTGATATTGTCCGAGGGAAAGATAAGCACTTCCTAAATTGTCTAAAGAAGCCGCTTCTCCTTGGCGATTTTTGATTTCTTGATAAATTTGTAAGGCTTTTTCCCACGATTGCAAGGCTTCTCGAAACTGACTTATTTTATATTGTTGAGCGCCTTGCTCGAAAAGCTTATCCGCTTCTTTTCGCTGTTTTTCTGCTTGCATTAATACTAAGAGTTTTTCAGCAATTTTTTCTAAATCAGCATCCTTAATTTCTTTTGCGATGGTTAAAGTCTGCTGAAAAAATTCTATGCTCTCCTTAAATTCTCCTAACTCATAGTAAGCCCCACCGAGATATAAAAAAGCGAGTGCTTCTACACGACGTTCTTTTGACTCTTGTGCTATTTTAACCGCATTTTCTAAAACAGAAATAGCTTGACGGTATTGACCGTCGTTAACATAGGCATTGCCTAAATTAGCGGTAGATTTAGCTTCTCCTGAAAGGTCTTTAATTTGCTGGTAGGCTATCACCGCCTGTTGACAGGATTGAATCGCCAATTTTACTTGATTATTATCAAGATTCTGGCGACATAATTGCAAAAGCTGATCGGCTTCTGCTTTCCTCGCGTCGGTACTTTGCGCTATTACCGCAGGGACGAGAGAGGAGAGTTTCCCGTTAACCATCGGCAACGTCGCCACCGCCACCAGAGAAAGACAAAATAAAACGTAACCTTTGCGAATTTTAACCATTTACCCGCACCTCTCCCCAAAATCCTCTTGATATGACCCCATTATGCCAGACATCAAAAAAATCGACGGGAGGAAAAAAGGTCGGGCATGGCAAAAAATGTCTTGAACTTCTCACATCACTTAACAATTTAGTATTAACTTTCCGAACCATTGTCTAATCTCTTGTTTTTCATTCTCTTCCAACGGAAAATCAATATTTTTGAATTGTTCGGCCGTTCTCTGCTTGACTCCTAAAATCTCGATCCCCACAACCCTGTCCGTCTCATCGTAATCATAGACAATCCCCAGCGCAACCTCCTCAGAATCAATAACCTTTCCCTCAAAACGACGAATATAAGCGGCATTAGTGGCTTGATTATAGTCTATTTTCATAGTTTCCCCTTTAATCGGCGTTCAAAATGGACAATTACCAAAAGATTATAATTACTATATTGTTCAGATCAAACAAAAATACCCATGAAAACTAAACAAGAATACCTCAACGCCCTAGTCAACTTTGACCAACCCCTATCAACTATCCTCCCTATCCTAAAAACCTTTCCTTGGGACAGTAGCGAAGCAATTATCACCCTAAAAAAAGAGCATCTGCTCGATATTCTCGATCGCTATCTCAATAACGCTCTATCTGTCACCGACCTAGAAAGCTGGGCCGATGCCATCGAATGCAGAGAAGATATCACCTATGAAACAGATTACGAAGCTCTCATCAATGACATCATTTTTGACCTCGCTAATCCTACCTTAAACGATCCACTATCACCAAAAACAATCGAACAATACATCAGCCAACTTTCCCATTTAAAGTCTTCCTTAATTGCCTAAAAAATTTACCTCTCTTTGGTGAATTTTAATGCGGGTTTACTTGAATCTCAATTTTGTCCGAGGGGTTGAATTTAATTTCCTCAACAACGTAGGAACTCTTACTCGCTACCACCTCGATACCTCTTATTTTTGGAGAATCTAGCGAGGTTAAAGTTACTTCCGCTTTCCCTGTATTAACATCAACAATTTTGAAGTTCTGCAATGGTTCCGTCCAGCGTTCTCTATTCTGGTTTGGATTGCTTGATTCCTCTGTCCCACGAATAACAAGCTCTCCGCTTTTGATAATTACTTTCCCTTGAAACTCTATCTGTTTGATCTCTTTCATTGCCACTTCTTTTGTTTTTGAATCTCTCCCTAAAGCGATCATTTTTGTTGGAGAATCGAACTTGATTAATCTCCCGGATAGAGAAGTGCCATTTTTTAAAGATACTTTTGTATCATCCGGCATGAATACGGGGATTACGGGAGATTGATCGCCAGTGGCTGGTAGATGATAGCCAGCAAGAGAGGCGATAAAAACTAGGCTAGTTGCGGTTATTATTGGGTAGAGTTTTTTCATCTTTACCTTGCCTGAATGATCGGGATTGGGTTGGTTCTGTTTTCAATCTTGGATGCGGTGAGTTAGGAGTAGCAGTAACCCACCCTGGGGTTTTTTCTAGAGGGGTTTTTCCATATTTTAGCGTCGGGATTGTCAAAGGAGAAGCGTTTTATCTTCTCTTTATGTTAAAACTTATAAAGCTACTCCTTTATGCGGTGGACGATAGAAATATGACTCTACAAGAGCTAATGCGGTGGGTGGAAAAATTATCCTCGATCGAGAAACGGCAACTGATCGAAAAAATTACCGCAGAAATGGCATCGGAATCGGCAGAAATTAATCAACCCCGTCCATCTTTATGGGGTATATGCGCCGATTTAGGACAGGCTCCCTCGGCTGAAGATATCGATAAAACCCGACGAGAAGCGTGGGGAGATTTTACGGTAGAGGATCTTTAAGTGTTAAAAGCAGTTTTAGATACTCATGCGGTTATGGAGAGACGCGACACCTGTCTACGACACGCTGTCTGTTGAATTCCAGAAAAGTCTTTATTACAATAGGTATAACAAAATCTCTGACAAAATATATGTTTATTTTGACTAATAAGGTTTTAAATGCCTTTTTCGTCTCGATTTCCGCCGTCTTTCTTAGTTCGACCGCGAGCCTCGCCCAATCCCATAGTAGTCATCATCATATTATGGTCGGGATAGACGGACTCCCGACTCTAGCCGGCGGGACTTATAAAGCTCTGGCCAATCCGAACTACGGGAGACTATCGCTTCTGTTCCCGCATCAACATGAACCCGTCGAGATCAGTCATTTCCACGCCATCGGTATTTATAGTTACACGGGGGAGGCAACGAATCCGACAGTGGTAGAGACCAGTACCAATAACCGATTGCCCGAAACACGGTTCGACCTACCCCCGATCCCCCTGTTTCCGGGTAGCGGCGTTTTTGCGGGAAAGAATATTAGCCAGAAAACGGACGCTCATATGTATTCGGATTTGAAAATACGTCCGGTCGCCCATTTAACCGACGATCTCGCCGATCCTTACGTGAACGCAATTTATAATACGGGAAACGGTCGCTGGAAGGACTTGTTGGGAGACGAGGCGACGATCGCCCTACAATTAATCGATATCACGCCCGGTTTGACGGTAACGGACGCTTCGGGAATAAATTTGTTTAACGCGGTCAACGATACTTATGTTATCGGGCAAGGAGATTGGTTCGCTTTCACTCCCGTGTTTTCAACAGATGGGAACGCGCCGTTAGGAACCTATTCCGCTACCTTTCGCTTCGTGGATACGAATACCGCAAACGGTCGTACCCCGCTATTACCATCGGGAACCTTTAGCCTCGATTTCCAACCGGTTCCCGAATCCTCTACCTTGCCCGGAATCGTTCTCTTGGGTTCGCTCGGTCTTCTCGGCGGAGTAAAAAGGCAAAAAAAGAAAAATAGCCGATAATCCGTCCAAAATGTTAGGACTTTTCTAATCTAACGACCTACCATTGTAGGGAACCTGCGTAGGAATAACATCCCAAGGAGACAACTAATCAAATTCCTATTCCCCGAATATAATTGGATGCGGTGGGTTAGCGCTACTCTTAACCCAACCTGCGGTTTTTGTCAATATATTTTTACTTTCCGAAACCTTTTTTCTGGCGGTTTTGTTTGGCAATACGGAGGGCTTTTCCGGTTTTGCCATCCTGTAGTGCGATCCGCATCGATCGCTTTTTCTGGTAGGATTGAATATCCGCCGCTAACGGATGATCGTTATCGATCCGTAGATGGGTTAAAGAACAGATAAGACCCGTTTGTTTTCCCGATTCATTTTTTAGGAAACAAATAATTCCCCCCTCGTCTCCCGTGTAGAAAATTTTATCGATCGAAAACTGGTGATCAGGTTTGTATCGCTCGCCTTTTGTTTCGGCTAGTTTTAACGTTTCGGGAGTTGCACGCACAGGGATTGGTAAACTCGCTTCCATTTTCTCAATTAAAAAACGAACTTGTCGGGGATCGTCGATCGACATGGGTTATTCTCCTTGATAAAATACAAATAACTGGCGATAGAACCCGATCGAGTAGAATAGCGATCAAAAACGCCAATCAGGGACATTTTGCCGTGAGCGCTCCGAATTCTCCCCCTCCCGGAACACAGATACTAGGAACCTTCGCCAGTCTTCTCGGTTTACTGGGGATTTTTCTCTATTTTACGGGATGGATCTATCGGTGGGCCTATTTCGGCTGGTTTAGCCTTGAGATTAACCGTCTGGACTTGCCCTTGCGTTCCTTCCTTTTTGTGCCGATACAGGTCTTCTGTGGCGGTTTCGGGGCGTTGCTGCGAACGTTTCTGGCTCTGGTTGCCTTTGCCTTTGCGATTCAATTTACTCTCCGGATTTTGTCTCCCCTGCCATCCTATGCAATTGTCAGTCAATCTAAACGGAAATTTCATCAAAAATTTCAGTTCCTAGGTTTATTAGTCCGGGGAATTCCGGGTGTAGGGTGTAGGGTTTTACCGATTTTGAGGTAGTCAGTTACCTAATTTTCAGGGAAAAAGTGCCTGAATTTTACCCCCGATCACTCCAATGGTCAGCACTTTTTGAGGGGGAAAAAGTCTAAAAGCCTTATCCAACAAGGTTTTTAGATTTATTCAGCCAACCCTAATTATCCTTTTTTGGTTAGCCCGAACTCAGGGATCGATCGATGCCCGTCGCGATGCGGTTAATGATACTTCTACCTTACCGGTTATCACTTTAGTTTTACCAGAAAAACAGATAGCGATCGGTCGGAATCCAGAGGATGTTTTTACCGATCCTTCTCTCAAAGGTTATCGAATTATCGGTGATACTAAATTACTCGAAGAGCTGCGGGGAAAAGAAACGAATGATAGCAAAGTTAATCCCCCGCGAGTCTGGCGGTTATTAATCCAAAATAACAATTGGACTTATGTTTTTCGCGGGTTATCCCCTCAGTCGGCAGAAAATGAACGTCCGGCGATTCTAGCCATTCGCGAGGATAAGGAGGGACAATTAATGATTCTCGCGCCAGATGTCCCAGAATCCCGGTGAGAGTCAATCGGGGAAATGATCATTACTGCTATAATTACTTACGGACAAAGATAATAAATAAAATTTATGGGCGACTTTTTTGATAACGTGAGCCGTTACCCCCGCTATCTGATTAGCTTTAGTTTAGGGATTTTCTGCGCCAGAGATTCACACTAAATCCGTTGAGTATAGGCTACATATCAGGACAAGCAATAGGCAATAGACAAAAGGGGCAATAGATAATCAGTCTTTAATAACCAGATTTAGTATCACACCCCTTATTGTCTCTGATTAGGGGTTGTAGCTGCTTTAGTTTAGCCTGATCGGATTAGCTTTTCCTGCGCTTTTTTTCGGCTTGAGATTTTGAGTTTTAGGGTAACTGCTTGAGTTTTTTTTTGAATTACCCCTTGACAATCAAAACAGTCGCTACGAGGCTATGGGATCAAACTTAATAAACAATTAGCAAGTATAAGCATTTGATGTCCCTGTTGCTGATGCACCAGTCACCACATCAACTGCGCGAATTACAGCAGGATTAACTTGATTTCGCCAACAGTTGGCCTGGAAGAAATTAGTTTTTTCCGAAAACTGTCCCTGTGCATCTGCAAGATCTTCCGTCAGATGGAATGGATTCTTTTGATTGACTAGATTCTCAACATAGAACTTGACTCTTCCACCAGGGGTAAAACCTTTACCACTAACCCTTATGGCTCCACCAGTTTGATTCTTTGTAGTAAAAACAACGATTGATGGACTCACTGGTTTATCCAATAATTCCCAACCCTTCCAGGGGGAAACGCCATCCCACCACTTGTGCCAAACCCCATCATCCATCCCACGGGCAAAAACATCAAGCCGGTTAGTCCCCCAAGAAACAACTGTAGGAGGTCCTTGGATTTCGCCCCCCAGGGATTGCCATCCACTCCAACTGCTGGGACTTCCATTGCCATAATTGTGATACACAGCCCCATCTTTTTGTTCGCGTATAAATACGTCTAGCCGGCCTTTAGACCATGCAACCGCAGCAGGAGGGTCAGATGTACCAGGTCTATTGGTATTAATTGGGCCACCCACATCATACCAATCCAATTGTGATGGTTTCCAGGGAAATACTCCATCCCATAATTTGTGTTTAATGGTACCATCCCACGACCGGACGAAAATATCAATCCTCTCATCCCCCCAAGAAACAACCGTTGGCGCTCCTTTTAACGGTGAGCCACCTAGTGTTTCCCATCCGCTCCAGTTGTTAGGATTGCCATTTCCATAGTTATGATAGACATTCCCGTCTGAAGCGAGTACGAAAACGTCTAAACGACCTTTAGACCATGTTACTGCGGCAGCAGGCTCAGATGTTTCAACCCCCAGCAGGGGTTGCCAATCTAATTGTGAGGGTTTCCATCCCTTCCCATCCCACCACTTGTGGTAAATACGATTATCCGTGCCACGAGCAAAAATATCGATTCGATTATTTCCCCAAGAAACAACTGTAGGAGAACCTTGAATCAGACCACCCAGTAGTTCCCATCCTGCTAAAGGTTTATCGTTGTTACTTCCATAATTGTGATACAGAGCGCCATCAACACCGCGGGCAAAAATATCAAGTCGATTGCTAGACCATGCAACTGCAACTGGGTAATCCGTAATCCCTCCCCCAAGCGGCTGCCAATCAAAGTCAGATGGTTTCCACCCGGCGTTGTTGTCGAACCACTTTCGATAAACACGACCATCGACACCACGAGCAAAACAGTTCAACCAAATAGGGTTTTTTACTATTGGTTGTGCCTGTCCAAACAAGCTTTTGTATTTTGTGGCAATTGGATAGGGAATTGTGGCAATTTTTAACATAGGATATATATGAATTAGGAAATAAGTGTTTAATTTTAACTATTCTTGCGAACTTATTATCGACCTTACTGTTCGACGAGCATAACTGTAATCCTAGACGGGTTTTTTCCAGACAACAGCCTTTTTAAGATTTTCTTAAAAATTATAATTTATCCATCTAATCACCCTCTACCCCAGCAGCGCATTCTTAGTCGTTGCTGAATTAAGGTATCAATGCCAACCTTGCACCCATCCAAAAGTTAGTTTGGAGCTAAGTTTTAAAAATCCCTTATTAGTCGGGGAAATTCCCGACTCTCTCCGCCAAGATTCGATATTCGATCGCTGTCATCCGGCTATTAATTATCCTCTTTTGGTTAGCCCAAATTCAGGGATCGATCGATGCCCGTCGCAAGCTCGAAAGTAGCTGTACCCTTAACTTGATCTAGAGTAGAGTGATTCCGTATTTCTCTCCAGCCAGATAAGCGTACTATTATACAGTATTACTGCTATAATTACTTACGGACAAAGATAATAAATAAAATTTATGGGCGACTTTTTTGATAACGTGAGCCGTTACCCCCGCTATCTGATTAGCTTTAGTTTAGGGATTTTCTTCGCCTTTTTCGGCTGGTTGGCCCCTTTATTAAAAAATCCCCTCACAGCGATCGCACTTGTCGGCTTTCTGGGGGGAACTTTCGCCCTTCTTTATTTCACCCTCAAAGCCATGCTCGGATTAGCTTGATACAATGGTAGGGGTTTCGCTGTTTTTAGGGGACAAAAATTATGGCTAACGACCGTCGAGTATCTCGCGTGTCCTCGCTAATTAAGCGCGAGGTCAGCCAAATGTTATTAATGGAAATTAAAGATGATCGGGTCGGAGCCGGTATGGTTAGCGTTACCGATGTGGATCTCTCCCACGACCTGCAACACGCTAAAATTTTTGTGTCTATCTACGGCAATGAAGATGCCAAGGCCGAAACTATGGCCGGGTTAAAAGCAGCCGCGGGATTCGTCCGGCGCGAACTCGGTCAACGCATCCGTCTCAGACGTACCCCCGAAGTGGTCTTCCTAGAAGATTCTTCCCTTGAACGCGGCGATCGAATGTTACACCTTCTTGATCATATTAAAAGCGATCGACCCCCAGAAGATGACGATTCCGATATCAGTGACCAGTGACCAGTGAACAGTAGAAGATGACTAAATTTAGGCAAAACTGGCAACTTAAACCTGATAACTGATAACTGATAACTGATAAGTGAGCGATCGCATTTTATCCCTAAAAGAACGTATTGGTCAGATGATAGTAGTCCGCGCTTCCGGCTATCTCTTTGACCAACAAATCCGCTATCCTGCTTGGGAACCCCTCAACGCTACCCTGAAACATTGGTTAGAAACCCTCCACCTCGGTGGGGTGATTCTCTTAGGAGGCAGCGCCGCCGAAATCGCTTTCCGCACTCAACAATTACAAAGTTGGTCCGGCGATAATCCTCTCCTCATCGCCGCTGATATCGAGGAGGGAGTCGGCCAAAGATTTTCCGGGGCCACTTGGTTTCCCCCCCCGATGGCTTTAGGAAAAATAGCTGAAAAAAGCTTGACAAAAGCCACAGAATATGCTAAGGAAATGGGAGCAATTACGGCGAAGGAAGCACTAGCGATCGGGATTAACTGGATTTTAGCCCCAATTGTCGATGTGAACAATAATCCCGACAATCCGGTTATTAATATTCGTTCCTTCGCTGAAACTCCCGAAATCGTCGCTAATCTGGCTCAAGCTTTTATTTTAGGGGCGGATTCCTATCCAGTTTTGACCACGGCCAAACATTTTCCTGGCCACGGTGACACCAGCAATGACTCCCATCTCGATCTTCCCATCATCAACCACGATCATCATCGCCTAGAAGCGATCGAATTGCCGCCCTTTCAAGCAGCAATCGAGTCGGGGGTTGATAGTATTATGTCAGGTCATCTGTTAATTCCCGCTTGGGATGCCGAATTTCCCGCCACTCTTTCCTCGAAAATTCTCGGGGAAAAACTGCGCCAAAATCTCGGTTTTCAGGGTTTAATCGTCACTGATGCCCTGATTATGGGGGGAGTGACTAAAATTGCCAGTGCTGCCGCTATAGCAGTGAAGGCGGTACAGGCGGGGGCTGATATACTGTTAATGCCTCCCGATCCGATCGAAGCGATCGAAGCGGTGTATAGTGCCGTGCAAGCGGGTACAATTAGCGAAGCGAGAATTAATGATTCTTGGCAGCGTATTCAACGAGCAAAAGAGAAATTAGGGCAAAGACAGCCATCCTTAGAATCCTTAAGCAGTTTAGCGGCACCGCAAGCTCTAGAGATTGTCAGCGATATTTTAAAGGATTCCCAAACAGTTAGCGGTAATTTACCGATTAAAGCCACTCAAGGCCGCAATTTAATCATTATCGATGATTTACTCCACTGTGACTTTCTCGATCGCTCTTGTCCGGCGGTGACAATTCCCCGACAATGGGGTTATCAAACCCAAATAATCGACCGTAGCACCTTTAATCAATCCCTCGTCTCCCCAGAAACGACTCTCCTACAAGTATTCATCCGTGGTAATCCTTTTCGGGGTAGTGCTGGATTAAGGGACGAAACGAAAGCTATCTATCAAGCTTTGCTGAAAACCGGACAAATTCAAGCATTGATTATTTATGGTAGTCCCTACATTTTCCAGTGGTTTCGTCAACAAAGCGCAGAAATTCCCTATCTTTTCAGCTATGGACAACAACCAAGCGCCCAAAAAATCGCCCTAGAAACTATTTTTGATTGGCCCACTAGCGGCGAAAATCAGACCGATACTTTCATTTAAGGGCAAAAATTGCCTAGTAACCATTGGGCAATGCGATCGGAGGCACCGGCTGGCCCCATTCTCTGACGACCATTAAAGGCGATTTCTTGCCACTGTGGGGGATTTTGTAATAAATATTCTAACTTGTCTGCCACTGACTCGGCACTATCGCCCAAGAGAATTGAACAGCCTAATAAACGCTGTTGCAGTTTGGCAAAATGGGGAGTAAATTGTGGTCCAGATCCCGCAATTGTGATCGCCGGTTTACCCAAACCGACGAACTGTTCCGTGGCAGTTCCCGCCATGGCGATCGCTAGATGGCAACGACCTAAATATTCGGCGTAATCCCTTTGAGAAATAGTTATAAATACCTCTTGACAAATAAACTTATTTGTGCTATGTTCTCGCCAACCCCGGGAAATTAAAGCAGCCGTAAAAGATTCTAGGGGGAGAGAAGGAGCGATCGCCGCCAAAAATTCCAGCTTGTGATCGGGAAAACGTCCGATCATGGCCGCCACAGCTGCGAGAATTTGCTGCCAATTGTGGAGAGATTCGGGAAAGCGCGAACCGGGTAGCAGCAGAATATTTAGGCAATCTTGGGGAAAATCGCCCGTTATCGAGGGTAAAAGGTCATCCATCATCGGATTACCCCCATCGACAACGGCAATTGACCACTGTTGTAAAATTTTGCTAGTTAAACTATCCCGGGGAAAAACCCCCCGACAGCGAGGATGCGCCATTAACCAGCGTTCCCAGGGATAATAGTAGGAACCCCAGCGGCGATCGATGATCGAGCTACTATCTAACCATCCCCGCTCATCCCGGAGATAGTATTCCGATTTAGCCGTTCCCACAAAAGCATAATCTGTCCCGCTCAACCAAGCAAGGGCAAGGGGTAAGATATCTCCCACCGCGACAATTTTTCCCCCTTCTTGGCCCCAATTTCTGACGAGACGGTATTGACGGGAGGTTAATCCTAATAATCCCTCCCGTAGATCTCGCCATAATTGTTGGGCATCCCTGGTGATAAAACCCCCAGAGGGCATTTTTTGACCTCGATCGAGAAGGGGAATCCCCAGACGAGTATAAGCATAACCGTTACCCACTAGGGGTAAAGCAGTAATATCCGGACAGTGGGGAGATGATTGCAGTCTTTTGATAATCCGGATCGCGATCTCATCTTCACCGTGGCCATTACTCAAAAATAATAATTTCACTTTTTTTCTTAACTTCTGGCTTAAAGTCCTAAACTTAGGTTGTTTTATTGCCTTCGACCCTAGACAATGCTGATGGTTAGGGAACATCAATTTGATAAAAGCAGTTAACCAACTCCCATTTAGTCTAATCTACCAGAAGGTTTCGCCGATCGCCTATCTCTGTCCTGATAGGGACCATTTGACCAAAGGTAAGACTAAGTGATAAGAGATTAGTTTAACTGCTTCTATTTTTCTCGCTCAAAAGACCAGATCATACTAAATCCTGTTGGCTCTCTTGGACATTGGCTGAAAAATGTTCACCATGTCACATTATAGGCGCAAGCAGTTCGATCAACTCACTGACCACGTTGCGCCCCTACCGCCGCGCGTGGTGTGATTGGTAGGGGCCTATAGCGTACGCCCTTTCTTCGATAAAATTTGCTGATCACCATAACTCCAAGAGAGCCATCCTGTTTAAAAGGTATAGCGGAGCGCCAGAACTGTGGAGCAGGGAGAAACAATCCATAACTTCTGAGTTAATCACAAATCTTCCGTTAGGTGAGGAGAATCCGAGACTCCGAGACGGTCGATAGGAAGAGAAAAAAGACAATAACCTTAGTCCTGTCCTCTAGATGCCTAGAGTGACGGCATTTCCTGCTGCTTTAGACTTGGTACATCTGAGGTAATGAGCGAGGAAAAAAAGCGGTATCTGATAGCCTAAATCAGAAACCCGTTGAGCCTGAACTTATGGATAGCCCTGGGGCGAAGATACGAATTAACCATCGTCAACACCCACGAGCCAAAAGGCTGACAGGCTCGAAACAAAAGTTAACAGAGTTGGGGCTGATAGCTCACACCACGATCAGTAGGGCATTCCTGTTGCTCCCGGTGGACAGTATCATCCTAACGGTTCAACCAATGGTTATAGGGAACGAAGTAACCCGGCGTTGACTCTGCCCGTTCGGGGCTGTAGGAAACCATCCGCAAGTCAATAGAGGGAGAGGATGCCCTCAAAAGCCAAGGCTTTGAGTAATATCAAAGAGCTGCTAACAAAGGGCGGGTAACTAGGAAGTCTAAGCCACAATCAATGGTCATATACGCCCTAAAACCAACAATCTTGTCTGGTGGGGATACAGCCAAGAGAGTTGAATAGACAAGGAAATAATCATTCCCATTATCATTCTACTAATGACAGTAGCCTAGTTACTCAGGGGCCGGATACGGCGAAAGTCGTAAGTCCAGTTTTGAAGCAGGGGGTGAGAAGGCGACCTCCTGCTCTACTGTAACGGGTGTAGGGAAGGAAACCTCTTTCATCTCTGGTGGTGAAAATTTTTTCATCGGGACTGACTCCTAACCCAAGGTTCGGCAAAGATAAGCAAAAATTATTTATTGACTCCAAAAACTTGAGAATATTTAAATTAACATTCCGCAATATTTACAAATTCTTAAAAATTAATTGAGAAAGATTGTTATTTAACAACGATGTTATAATGGTTACAGCGGTTTTGCAGAATTTCATAATGGGCTATTATTTGCTTTTTTGGGCAGCAACGGTTAAAACCCTTGCCACACCTAGAAGGTAATCCTAATTAAGACAGGTAAATGAGTCAATTTCACCAACAACGATGCTTTTTTTTTATGTAGTTTTATTGCAAAAAAAAAGTTTTTTTGACAAAAAGCACAAAGTATGAATTATGAATTATGAATTATGAAGTGGGGTAGTGAGGTAGTGGGGAAGTGGAGCATTTGGCTGAAATTTCCCTAAACCCCTAAATCCCTATCCCCTGCCTTCTGCCTTTTGCCTTTTGCCTCCTGATTACTGATTACTGATTGGGTGTCACCTGATCGATAACCTTGAGAGTGCCGTCATCCTTGACAGTCCAGACATCGTAACTACCGACCACATCGCCATTTTCATCGATATCCACATTGCCACTGGCCCCCTGATAGTTAATATCCTCGCCTTTGCGAATCATTTCCATAGCTTGACAAGCATCGGTTACTTCCGTCCCCGGACCATTAGCCACCTCACGAATCTTGCTTTGAATCCCCTCACCAGTGTTAGATTTAGCCGCCTCGGCTGCTAACATAAATAAAATCGCCGCATCCCAAGTATGGGGAACAAAAGCGGTGACATCCTTGCCGGTTTTTTCTTTCCAGAGAGTAGTAAAAGCGCTTAAAGCTTGACCGTTGGCCCCGGGGACTGTACCTAGGGCGCCGGCAATAATTGACTTACCATCGGTTCCTTTCCCCACCTGTTTGGTGAAATCTTCCGAATAAACCCCATCGGTGAGGAGGACAGTAACTCCTTTGGTCAACCCCTGTTTATAGGCCGCTTGTAGTAATAAACTGCCCGTTTCAGCGTAAAGGACTGCCGCTACAGCATCCGGTTGGTTAGCGAAGGCAGCCGCCGCTTCACTATCGAGAGTGGCAGCTTTCGGGTCATAACGGACAGGATTTTGCTTATTAGTGATAGTGCCGCCTAATTTATCGAAAGCGCCAACGAATTCCTGCTCAAATCCCACTCCATAATCGTTATTGATCACGACGGTGGCCACATTTTGAAAACCCCTTTTCTTAGCTAGGACTGCTAAAGCTTGAGCTTGGTAGGTGTCTGGGGGAGCCGTCCGGGCCCAAAAACCTTGAAAATCGCCTTTTTTCGCCCTGTCAGTAAAGACAGGACTGGTGCTACCCGGAGAGACTAACATAACTTTATTTCTCACCGCCACATCGACGGCTGCTCCTGAGACGCTACTGGCAAAGGAACCGATCACACCGGCTACTTTATCCACCTCCGCTAGTTTTGTCATCGCCGAAGCACCGGCAGCGGGATCGGTTTGGTCATCTTCTTTCACGAGGGTGACGGGTTTGCCATTGACTCCACCACAGGCATTGATAGTCTCCACCGCTAGGGCGGCTGCTTCGGGCATATTTTGACCAATAGCGGCTAAATCTCCGGTAATGGGCAGTAAGGCCCCTAATTTTAGTCCCTCATCACTGGGGGCAGTGGTGGTGGGACTAGAGGTGTTGTTATCTGGGGTTTGGGCATTATTACAAGCGGTTAAAAAATTAGCTAAGAGGCTGATGCTCAGGGTTAGGGCTAGGGGTGATCGAATATATTTCTGCATGGCGGTAAGATCAAGGATGAGTCAAGGTTGCAAGACTGAAAAGCCAGGACTGGGAAAATTCTCATCGATGTTAGCATTCTCTCCAAATCAAACAGGTTTCCATCTTAATTTAGATATTGATGGAAAAAATGGCTAATTTGTTCGATCTATGCCGTGGGGTGTGGGAAGTTTTTTCAGTGATCAGTAAACAGTAAACAGTAAACAGTGAACTGAAAACGGTTCTTTTTGTTTGTGTTATGCAATGGAGGGGGTTATAAGAGATGAAACCCTTATAGAGAAAGACATTGATGCGATCTTTGTCAATTGTTTTCCCTCTCTAACGAACTAATCAATTAAGTCTCTTGCCAGATAAGTATTTAGTCGATTTATGCCCCCCGATCGAACCATACCAAGTAGCGAAGAACCCTGAAAACTCGCATCTGATAACTGGTAACTGATAACTGGTAACTGATGGCTGAAAACCCCACTTAGGAAGCTTTGGCTAAAATGGTCTTCTGGTTTAAAAACTGAATCGCCGTTTGGTATTGACTATCTTTTTCGGTGCCGATTTCCTGATATGTGATCGGTTCCTGTGCCACCACTTGATCGGGCATAATTCCTAACTTATGGATATCATGGTGAGCGGGAGTTTCATATTTGGCGACGGTAATCGCTAATCCTGCCCCATCGGGTAACTCGAATAAGGACTGAATTAATCCCTTACCGAAAGTCTTTTCTCCCACTAAAACCCCCCGTTGATTGTCCTGTAATGCTCCGGCTAAAATCTCGCTGGCGCTGGCGGTTCCCTGATTGACTAAAACGACTAAAGGTGCGTCAGTTAAAGCATTGCCAGCAGCGGCAAAACTATCGGCAATTCCCTCACGATTAACCGTATAAACGATCGTTCCCTGATTAATCCACATCCGAGCGATTTCTATGCCCGCTTGCAGTAAACCACCGGGGTTATTTCTTAGATCCAAAATATAACCCTTGGCTCCTTGTTTTTGTAAATTCGTCACTGCTTCCGAGACTTCTTTGGCAGCGTTAGCACTAAATTGATTTAAGCGCACATAACCGATGGGCAAGGAACTAGAATTTTTATCTAAAACCGCTACCACTGGACTTAAAGAAATGCGTTGACGGGTTAAAGATAGGGTTTTTGGTTGACTTTTTTGATCGGGAAGAATGACTAAGGAAACTTCTGTTCCGGGAGTTCCGCGCATTTTGGCCGCTGCTGCATCGAGGGTTAAAGTAGTAGTATCGATGCCATCAATAAACAAAATGCGATCGTGGCTAGTCAAACCAGCGGCCTCAGCAGGAGAACCAGCAAGGGGGGCAACCACTTCTAAGTAACCATTGTCGGGATTGATATTAATTTGCAGTCCTACCCCTGATAATTCCCCCGTGGTGCTAATTTGTAGGTTATGGTATTGATCCGGTCGCAAGAGACGGGTAAAGGGTTCATCGAGAGTGGCTAACATCTGTTCGATCGCATTGTAGGCCGCCGTCCGGTCGTTGAGGGGTTTTTTGATGAATTGTTCCCGCACCTGCCACCAGTTTTGATGATTAAATGTGTCATCATAATAAGATTGGTTGACTAATCGCCAAGATTGCAGTAATAATTTTTGTTCTTCGCTAAAGGCGGCTGCTGTGGGTGTCCATGCCATCCAAGTTAGACAAAACCAAAATCCCACTAATAATCCCACCCACAACGATTTTTTTCTCATCTTGCTTCTCTTATAAATCAAGTGCTGATCTGCTGATTATTTTCAGTATAGTCTTTTCTCTGAAATCGATTCTTATCTGGTAACTCTTTCCCTTGAAGGCATTGCCATAAAAAAGAGGGTAGTTATGGTTAACTACCCCAAAAAATCCTGCTAAATTGGTGCTATTAAGCGATCGCTTAATTGTTCAGCCACTAGACAGCCACAACTTTTTTGCTGACTTGGGTTAATTGCCCTTTAGCATATTTGGCTGCGTAGTCATCGAGGGACATTTGTTTGATTTTGCTGGCGTTACCGGCGGTACCAAATTGTTGATAGCGATCGGCACAAACTTTCTGCATATAGGTGATCGAGGGTTTCAGGAAGAAACGGGGATCAAACTCTTTCGGGTTGCTGAAAAGTGCTTCCCGAACTGCGGCAGTAATTGCTAAACGGCAGTCGGTGTCGATATTGATTTTACGCACACCACTCTTGATGCCTTTTTGGATTTCTTCCACGGGTACACCGTAGGTTTCAGGGATAGCGCCACCGAATTGGTTGATTAATTCGAGGAGATCTTCAGGAACCGAGGAAGAACCGTGCATAACCAAGTGAGTATTGGGTAAGCGGCTGTGAATTTCTTCAATGCGGCTAATAGCAAGGATTTCGCCAGTGGGTTTGCGGGTAAATTTGTAAGCGCCGTGGCTAGTACCAATGGCTACTGCTAAAGCATCTACTTGGGTTCTTTCGACGAAATCCACCGCTTCATCGGGATCGGTTAACAGCATCGAGTGATCTAATTCACCCTCAAAACCGTGGCCATCTTCCGCTTCTCCTTTACCAGTTTCTAGGGAACCTAAACAACCGAGTTCTCCTTCCACACTAGCACCGATCGAGTGAGCAACTTTTACCACTTCAGCAGTAACGTTAACGTTGTACTCGTAGGTGGCGGGAGTTTTGGCATCCGCTTCTAAGGAACCATCCATCATGACACTGGTGAAACCGTTACGGATCGCCGAGTAGCAGGTGGCGGGTTCATTACCGTGATCTTGGTGCATCACGATGGGGATATGAGGATAGGTTTCCACCGCAGCGGTGATCAAGTGACGCAGGAAGTTTTCCCCTGCATATTTGCGCGCACCGCGAGAAGCTTGCAGGATAACGGGGCTATCGGTGGCTGCCGCCGCTTGCATGATCGCTTGGATCTGCTCCATATTATTTACGTTAAAAGCGGGGATGCCATATCCGTTCTCAGCCGCGTGATCCAACAATAACCGCATGGGGACGAGTGCCATATCCTTTACTCCTTAATCTATTTCTTGTTTTTTGTCTCTTTAAATTCAAGAAAGTTAATTCTCTTACCTGTTAATCTTAAGATAGTTTTTACACTTTGACGATCCCCAAAAAAAATTTTTCAGGGTTTCGTCTTAAGATGACCACAATCTCCGTTGCGCTGGTCCTTTAAGTAGTTCGTGTGTATTAAATAGCAGCTGGGGAATCGGCAATTTTTCCGGGCAGCGAGGCAAACAATCACCGCATTCAGTACAATTATTCGCTTTGCGTCCGGGGAACCAATGACCGGCATTTTCTAGCATTCGATAGCGATACTGGCCAAAATCGGTCATTTCGTAAGCTACTGCCAGATTCCGCAGTCTCAACACTTCGGGGATGTTAATATTTTCGGGACAGGGTAAACATTGATAACATTGGCTACATAGATCTGTGGCCAATTTATCGGTTAAATGTGCCTCTAAACGCTTAAAAACGGCAATTTCTGCCGCATCTAAGGGCTGCTCTCGTTCGCATACGTTAATAATTGCTTCTAATTCCTCTGGGATCGCTGCCCCGACGCTGAGGGTAGTAATGCGCGGATCGCTCAATAAAAAGCGATAATTTAGCTCTAGGGGTGAAAAAGGAGCGCATAATTCCTCTAGCTTCTTGGGAGGTCTGTGGAGACCACCTCCCTTATCAGCAGGGGAGATAATAAACACACCCATGTCCTTTGCTTGGGCTAAAGCGATCGCCGGTTGCTGTCTTTGCCAAAAAAAATAGTAATGGATATTGACAAAAGCAAAGAAATCTGTATTGATCGTCTCCAGAATAATTTCTAGGGGTGCATGGGTAGAAAAGCCAATATGACCGATTTTTCCCGCTTCTTGGGCCATAAAAACGGCTTTCATGCAGCCTTGCGGGTCTTTAATCCAGTTTAAATGCTCGCGGGTGTTAATACCGTGAATTGCTAGACAATCGAGGTAATTTAATTGTAATCGTTCTCGGGATTCGGCGATCGCTTTTTCCATAGTTTGGCGATCAGGAGTGGGGACTAATTTCGTAGTCAGATAAACTTGCTCCCGCACCCCTTGACGCTGCAGGTAGCGACCGAGAAAAACTTCGCTATTACCGTAACCTCTGGCCGTTTCTAGGTGATTAATCCCCAATTCTAGGGCGCGATCGACTGTTGCGGTAAACACCGACTCTGAGGACAAACAGCGCATTGTCCCCAGGGAAAACAGCGAAAATTGCCAATTAGTACGGCCAAATCGTCGATAACGCATTGATTCAGTTATCAGTTATCAGTTATCAGTTATCAGTTATCAGTTACCAGTTATCAGTTGTTAGTTAGAAGGTATTGGGGGATGGGGTGTGGGGGTGATGGGGTGATGGGGTGATGGGGAAATGGGGTGGTCACTGCGTGCGCGTTGCGGGGGGTGATGGGGTGATGGGGAAATGGGGTGATGGGGAAATGGGGAGAATAAATAAAAATAATCTCCTGTCTCCTGACTCCTGTCTCCTGTCTCCTGAATGTTCACTGATCACTAAAATCACCGTGACGTTGGATCAGGTCTGAGGGGCTAAGATTGGAGACGAAATTGCGAAAAGCTTGACGTTCCTGTTCATCTGCGTCACGATCGACCGGGATAGAAGCGGAAGCGATCACTTCTTCCATTACCCAGACGGGACTGTTGGTACGCAGGGCAATAGCGATCGCATCACTGGGACGACAATCGATTTCTTTTTTGACTTCGCCGCGCTGGAGACAGAGAACAGCATAAAAAGTATTATCTTGGAGAGAATGGATGATAATCTTTTCTAAATCCATGTCCCAAACTTTAAAAATATTAGCGATCAAATCGTGGGTGAGGGGACGAGGGGGTTTTTGTTGTTCGAGGACGGTGATAATGGCCTTAGCCTGATCTTGTCCGATGTATATAGGTAGGGCGCGACGCTCGGAACCATCCTTGAGCAGTACAATGGGACTGCGAGTAATAGCGTCTAGGGCAATTCCAGCGACTTTCATTTCGATCATGACTATGGCTTCTCCAAGATAGAGATTCAGCTAGGGAAGGAGTGGGAAAGCAACCTGAATAATATAGTGCTTCGTTACACTCACAGTATGCCCTAAGATGGCGGAGATTAGCCTCATCTTTAACGAAAAAAATACATCACCTGCCGTCAGGAGATAGGGTGATAGGGTGATAGGGTGATAGGGGTTTAGGGGTTTAGGGGTTTAGGGGTTTTGGGCTGTTAGGGTTTTAGGGTTTTAGGGTTTTAGTTGAAATTCCCCCACTTCCCCACTTCCCCATCTCCCCATCTCCCCACACCCAAATAAATTACTTAATTTGTGCTATGATAATAGTTTTGGGATAAATTTAAATAGGAGCAGACTGTCTGTATGTCTCGTTATAGAGGACCGCGCTTGCGCGTTGTGCGTCGTTTAGGGGAATTACCAGGGTTAACCCGTAAAAATGCCCGTCGTGCCTATGCACCGGGGCAACATGGCCAGGCCCGGAAAAAACGTTCAGAATATGCCATTCGTCTAGAAGAAAAACAAAAACTGCGTTTTAACTACGGTGTCAGCGAAAAACAATTAATTCGCTATGTCCGCAAAGCTCGCCGGGCTACCGGTTCCACCGGTCAGGTGCTGCTGCAACTCTTAGAAATGCGTCTGGATAATACCGTTTTCCGTCTCGGGATGGCCGGGACAATTCCGGGGGCGCGACAATTAGTAAATCACGGTCACGTCACCGTTAACGGTAGAGTTGTGGATATTGCCAGTTATCAGTGCCGTCCGGGTGATGTGATTGGAGTCAGAAATCAAGAGCGTTCCCAGGATCTCGTCAAAAGAAATATGGAATACCCCGGTTTAGCCAACCTGCCGAGTCATTTGGAATTTGACAAAAATACCCTCGTGGGCAAAGTTAATGGTGTTGTGGAAAGAGAATGGATTGCCCTCTCGATTAATGAACTGTTAGTAGTGGAATACTACTCTCGGAAAGTCTAGGAAAAAAGCCTTTTCCCGATACCTTGAGGACGCAATTGGCAGCGTCCTTATTTTATTCGCTAAATTTAGTATTTTTGAGTGTATATCTGAACTTCCCCATTTGGGCGTTGCTGAATCAAGGTATGAATGACAAGCTTGCACCCATCCAAAAGTTAGTTTGGGTCTAGGTTTTAAAAATCCCACACAAGAAGATTCATATCTCAAATCAGCAACGCCAGCCAAAACTTCAGCATCGGAGTCTCCCCAGTTTTCTGCTTGTTGCACGGTTAAAACATTATGCCCAAAATCTCTAATCATCTGCACAACTAGCAAGGGAAATTGTTCATCGACATAAAGATATCCCATCGCTTATATGTCTAACTCCATTACCTCCTCCTCCTCTTTAATCGCTGTTTCAATTTCTTGTAGATGTGCCTTAGCATAAGCCCAAACATTGACTAAATCACTCGCATTAAGTTGAGGATAAAAAAACAGTAATTCAGCATCGGTTGAACCCTGATGACGTAAACTAACTAACAGCCATACTGGAATACGAGTATTTTCAATACAAGCTTCTCCACCACATACCCCCGCCGTTTTAGTAATTCTTGAAGAATCACTATTAATCATTTTATTGAGCATTTCTATGGCTTCAGCTTGTTCGGTAGGGGTTAAGGCTAAGAGTTGGGTTTTTATTTCTTTCAGAGTCATAAGTAGTCGTGCAAAATAAATTTCCTAGTGAAGAAAGGCAAAAGGCAAAAGGCAAAAGGCAAGAGGCAAGAGGTGGTTAGATATGTGTAATTAATTTTGCTTAGGTACTTAGTGTTTCCTCATACTTGTTGAAAGATTTGAGAGAGTAGGGGTTGAATGACTGGCAATCGCTTTTCATAAAACTTAGAGATTAAAAATTTACTTTTGCCCTTGAAAAACTTGTTCAGCCGTTAAATTTAACTCAGGAGAAATTAAAGATTTATTAATTAAATCCTTTCCCCTAAATTGTTGTACTTGATACTCCCCATCGATCAGTTGATAAATAGAAAGAGTCGGTTGTTTTGGCTGTCCAATAAAACGCACCCCACCTATGCCTAAATAATCCACAATCCAATATTCTTTAATCCCCATCGCCTCATAATCAACTAATTTATAACCATAATCATCCCGCCAATTACTACTCACAACTTCAATAACTAAAGGAATAGATTCCCCATTGATAAGAGTTGATTTCTTCTCCCATAATGGCTCATTGATCAGGTTTTGACGATTAATTAGCAACAAATCTGGATTATAACCCGTTTCCTTATCCTTTAACTTAACTAACGCTTTTGGCGGAATACGATAGGGTAAATTCATCCTCATGTATTCTAAGGTTAATTCTTGGGTAAGAAAGCTAGTAATATCCTCATGTTGTCCTGTGGGTTGCATCTCGATAATTATTCCTTCATGTAATTCATAACGGCGATTTTCCGGTAGCCATTCAATAAACTCATCAAAGGTTATTAATTTGGGTAATAATTGAATCATAAATAAAGTCTCCTACTTATTTTGACTTTTGACTTTTGTGCAATCGCGCTGCAGCGAAGCGAGGAACTTCTGACTTCCGCGAAGCGGTATTATCCTTCATCTATTTCAAAATCAACTCTTTCATACAAATTTTGAAAGGAAATCTCAAACTCATCTGAAGCCAATTTTAACACAGATTCCTCTCCTTTATAATCATTAAATATCCATTTACCATCCCCCTGCTTAAAATATTGAGTTGTATAAAAGCGATATTGATCGATTAAAATATATTCTTGAAACTCTGGAATAGAGCGATAAAATTCAAATTTATCTGTCCGATCATAATCTCTGGTTGATTGAGAAAGAACTTCTACAATAATTAAAGGATTTGTTACATTTGTTTTACTACTTCCTTCATAGATTGGTTTTCCTTTTATTACCATTACATCAGGATAAGTGAAGACGCGATATTCAGGTATCCACAAGCGGACATCATTGATATAAATATAATAATCTTGCTCCTTAATTGTTAAAGGAAATTTGCGACAAAAATTGAGAGCAATTTGATTGTGATTTGTTGTTCCTCCCGGCATGAGTACAATTTCTCCATCTCGGTATTCATGTTTTTCTGTCGCTTTTTCCTCTAAAGTCAAGTATTCTTCAGGGGTATAGTATTTGTTTTCTGTTTGTAAGATCATGATTGACTCCCTAATCTCCAGTATTTTGTAATAATCTGGGTAGTTGTTATCGAGTAATACTTGTGCTGCGGAAACACTTTGACGAGCTTTTAAAAGTAATTCAATCTGATCTTCTGTCATAGAATTATTCCTTCTTTACGGATATTTCTCAGCAAAAGACCAGAACGATTAATGAATCGATATTCATCCATAAATATACAACTAATTACCACATCTTTTTCTAAAGATAAACTGGCTATAATAGGGCTGGTTTTTTCAATTTCTTCACCTGCATTTACCTCTCCTTTAAGAACGACTAAGACATCAATATCAGAGTCAGGATGCGCGTCACCCCTAGCTTGAGAACCAAACATAATCAACTGTTTAAGGCGATCACCGTAATGTTTTTCTAGCTCTTGTTTCAGTCGAGCGAGAATTGTTTTTAGGGAGTCATTGACAATCGTTAATGTCATGGTTAATTATCCTTGGTTACTTTTATTTAGAAGCATAGGACATCATTTTTCATAAAAATTAAAAATTTACTTTTGCCCTTGAAACACTTGTGCAGCCGTTAAATTTAACTCAGGAAAAATTAGTGATTTATTAATTAAATCCTTTTCCCTCAATCTTTGCCCTTGATACTCCCCATCTATCAGTTGATAAATAGAAAGAGTCGGTTGTTTTGGCTGTCCAATAAAACGCACCCCACCTATGCCTAAATAATCCACAATCCAATATTCCTTAATACCCATCGCCTCATAATCAACTAATTTATAACCATAATCATCCCGCCAATTACTACTAACAACTTCAATCACCAAAGGAATAGATTCCCCATTGATAAGAGTTGATTTCTTCTCCCATAATGGCTCATTGATCAGATTTTGACGATTAATTAGCAACAAATCCGGATTATAACCCGTTTCCTTGTCCTTTAACTTAACTAACGCTTTTGGCGGAATACGATAGGGTAAATTCATCCGGCTCTTCGTTACTTGGTATGGTTCGATAGGGGAGCATAAATCGACTATTGATTAGTTCGCTCTAGACAAAAATAATTGACAAAAATCGCTAAATGCCTTTCTATACAAGGGTTACATCCTCTATAACCCCCGTTCATTGCATAACATAAACCGAAGAGCCATTCATCCTCATGTATTCTAAGGTTAATTCTTGGGTAAGAAAGCTAGTAATATCCTCATGTTGTCCTGTGGGTTGCATCTCGATAATTATTCCTTCATGTAATTCATAATGGCGATTTTCGGGTAGCCATTCGATAAACTCATCAAAGGTTATTAATTTGGGTAATAATTGAATCATAAATAAAGTCTCCTACTTCAATTTATTATCGCTATTCCATTTCCAGCATAGGGCTAGAATAAAGAGCGATTATTTAACCATTTTTTAATTTTTTAATCCTTCCTATTTATGATCATAATTTTAGCAATTTGTTTGAGAATTTGCAAGATATCCTCTAACTGATTTCTCCGGGGTAAAAGCAGGGAAAAAATGTTAGAAAAGTCATATTGAGGAATCCCTTGAGTGAGCATTTTGATAAACATAAATTCATCGCCGTTACCTATCAAACCATAGACAGGTATTTGAGGGTTAGGATTAGCCATCATGTAAGTCATTATTTGCGGTAGTGCAACAGGAAAAGCAATGGTAGATTTAGATTCAATGATTAACACCCAGAGTTGTTGAGCAATAATTAAAGTATCAATTCTCCCCCGTAAGATTTCCTCCTCCTCTTCTATTTCTATTTCAACACTTGCTTCAGTGGTGACATAGAAAGGTTCATCATATAAACCCGCCAAAGTTAGTAAAGGAGAAATGAGTAATTGATTGATCACTCCTTCTGCTAGAGGACTTCGTTTTCTATGACGTTCAAATCGTCTTTTAATTTGCTCTAAGGTTTCTTTTTCTTGATCCGTTAGTTCAGGTAAGTCTTGTTGCCATTCCTGAAAGAATAGATCACTATCTGTAGGAGATAATTTGAACTTTTGTTCAAGAGCTTCTAGGGTGGTGATAGTTTTAGAAATAGGGTAAGTTTGTATCATGCTTAACATAATCTTTTGTTTAGTTTATCGTTCATAATTATTCATTTAATGTAGCTCCAATCCTCCAAGCAAAAATTCGATAGCTACCTTTGGTAAAACGTTGACTTTTCCTTTCCAGTCCATAAGTTGAAGTATTGTCTGCAGCAAAAACGGCCTGTCCTGCTGTTGCAAAATCAAAAGTATTATGGTCTGGCATCAATAAATAATAACCACAATAGCTATTGGGAAAGTCACCATCATTGACTCTACGAAGTGTCGTTTTTGCATCCCATATTCTGCCATTAGTATCTTTAAAAAGAATTTGAGTAACTAATAAGAAAGTTCCTAAGTTATGCTCTTTCTTATAATTTTTATTTGTTTCAACATCAAACCAACCACTATCATAATTGGCAATAAGTTGACCTAGAGAAAATTTGCCTGTGATCGCTGTATCTCCCTTTACTTTCAATTGTTCAGTCCCTGGAGTAATACCCATGCCAACCTTGCCGCGCTCATCAAACAAAATGGGTGATTTTTCAATAGTACAAATAAAAGTTCCATCCCAATAACCTGGAATATTTTCATAGCGTATATAAAGATTGGGCTGACCAGAGGCTAAAGAAGAAACAATTCCTGATAATTCAACTTGAATATCTTGATCGGGTTCTATAGAAGGTTGGTCATTAAAAAGAATAACCCACTCAGGAGATTCACCTTGTTGTCCTGAATTACTAATCTCCTTTCTTTTATATTTAATGCTGATACCAGCTACCTGACTTGTGGTTCCCAAAGCCCAATCTTTATTCTGCCCTTCTTCTTGAACATCAAAAGAGATAATAAACTTAGAAGCTTGATCCCCCTTACTATCTGGAATCAAAGGAATAGATTTATCCTTTAAGACATTAACAATTCGCAAAGTTAAATTATTGGGCGTTGTGCCATCATTCAAAATCCGATTAGAGCCTACAAAACTGACATGAAGCGGAATATTTTTCTTACCACGATGATCGATAACGCTGAGGTTTTTTTCTCGGTAATAATGAGTTAAAGTCTCTCCTTGATAAGTAAACTCTGGACATAAAAACTCAACTCTGGTTGTTCTTGCGCCTCCTGCTGCTGAAGCACTGACATTCTGGAAGGTTAAGGTAACGACCTCATTAGCTGATAAAGTAGCATTAGTTGTTAGAAAATAGAGAGAAACTATCCCATCTGCTTGAGTAACAGGAGAACTCATACTCCAATTACTTTGGGGGTTTAAAGTTAATTGCTGTAAAGATTTAGGCGATAGAGTATCAGGTCTAAATCTTAATTCAAAATGATAATTATTTTGACTGACTGCTCCACTTTTTGCTGGTAAAGTAATCGCTTGTTCTGTATTATTTTTTATGTCAAAAACAAGTTCTTCTCCCTTCGTGTCATTTTCAACAAATATGACTGATTCTTGATTATCCCCTTCGTATAAGTTGAAATCAAGAGGATAGGCGAGATTAAAAGCAGCGATCGCCGTTAAATTATCATTTATATCCTGTTTAATTTCTTCTGGGGATAATGCCTTATTATAGAGGTGGAGATGAGCAATTGTTCCCGCAAAATAGTTAGCATAAGCTTCATTGCTTCCTCCTCTACGTGCTAGATAAAGGGGTGAATCATTTTGTGTTTGAGTTTGGGTTGTATCATCCGTACTATTTTCTTCATGTCCATCTAAATAAAGCTGCAACTTGCTCCCTTCTTTCACAAAAGCAATGTGATAGAATTGCTCACTATTAAGTTTAGTTGTGGTGGTGACAGAGGGATTATTAGAACCATCATATCTTGCTGCATGGATTGTTTGGTTATCACGCACATATCTGATGACATAGGGATAACCTCCACTACCATTCCATTTTTCAATAATATCGTTGTCACCATTGGTTTTAAATGCTTGTTCTTTGGCTATTTTTATCCAGCTTGCAACGGTAAAATCTTGATTAGTGGCAAAGTTAATAGCATCTGAATTAGGAATTTCTATATAGTCTTGTCTTCCATCAAAAATCAAACAACTGCCAAAATGTTCATCAGGCACAACTTGGGGATTACCGTGAATTGTATATTGACTCTCAGTAGAAGCCGAAATATTCTCACTTAAAAAAGCACTACGAACTCTTTGATTGTCTGCATCGGGGATAATGGTATCTAGTTTTAGATGCAGAACTAAGTCATTAGTGTTACTCATAATTGATACTCCTTGATTAAAAAAATTAGCGGGTGAATCTTGAATAAAGTTAGGGATTAGGATTATTAGGGTTTGGTGGCTCTTTTTTGTGGCTTAACTTTAACCATCCCTCTCGAATTTCTTGCTTGCCAGAGAAGATAGCATTAACATTAGTTTGACCTATTTTATCGGCAGTTGACCATTGTTCCTTTTCTTTCTCTAACCATGACCACTGATAACCAACTTCATCAGGTAAAGCTAAATTAATTTTACCAGAATCTGTCAAGATAGGAGCAGAGAAGAAAGTAATTTCTATTTTCTCTAAAGCATCCTGATATTGATCCGGGGGAATATCAATAGATTTCGTCGGTAAAATTCCAGTAGTTGCATGAACTTTTCCTCTGGGATCTATAAGCATGGTTAACAGGGTAGGAGGATCTTTTACATTAAGATCAATATGCCAAGGATTGTTAGCATTATGAAATTTAATAGCATGATGATTAATTCCCTCTAAATCACTTTGAGAGGCATAAAATATATCCTTGAGACTTCCATCATCCCCTTCCAACCAATAACCTAATAAACCATCATTTAACTGTTTATATTCCCCTAAACGAATCGGAAACTTGACCTTTTCAAAGCCATCCGTTTCTCGAAAATTCCGTCTTAAATCTTGCCAAAATACCCCCCAATCTTGGTTAATGGCCGGAAGTCCCTCTAATTCCAAATTTAAAGAAGCTCTGACTAGGGCAATAGGTCGTCCCATTAACAGTGCTAAACCTTGATTTTGCGCCGAATTTTCGGGATCAATGTTTTCTAACCCACTATCTAAAGCAGAAATAAAATCAGACAAAAATTCTGCCCCCTGCTTAATAATATAGTTAATCACTTTTTGTAAATAATCATCAATTTTATCAAAGGGGATAACCGTATTTTCCCCCGGCGCAGCTTGCCATTGTGCTAATTGATTAATCGAACCCAAAGCCTTACCCTGATTATCATAGATAGCGAGACTATTATCTAAATTATTAGGTAATATCCAGCCACAAATAGGAGTAGTCGCCGGATGACTATTAGTTTCCTGTTCCCCTTGTGTAGCAGATAACCACCGAAAATTAATGCGCGCCGGTTGTACTAAACGCGGTGGTAAAGTTACCAGATAGGGACTACCCGGAGTCGTCATCTGTTCAGGGGTGATAATATTACTAATATCTAAATCCTTCACCCGTCCAAAAGTATCCACCAATCGTAACCGCAAAATCTTCATTACCCCTGAGCGGATTGGGTTAAAATCATTTAATGGTTCAGGAGCGCTACGGATACTCTGTTGCACCATTTCTCTTACTGTATCTGTAAAAGGCTGATAATCCTTAAACCCTAAAGGATCAGCAATCGGTAACTGTAACGTCTGTTTGTGCATCAATAAAGCCTCGTTAAACCCTCCTAAAGCTTGAGATAGACAATTTAAGCTTAAAAGATTTTGATAGGCCAGAATAGCTGTATAAATGGGGTCTTTAGCCTTAGTTTCTGGTGTATTCAGAGATGCAGCATTAGTCGTTTCATACCATTCTTTAATTGCTTGAATATTATTGCTACAATAGTCATCAGTTTGCTGCTCTTTTGTAATCTTCTTGCTTTCATAATAATCTGACATAATTTGCTTCTTGAAATAAACTTCTATTTTTTCCTTAAGCTTAATTCCTGCATGGGGAGTTAAGATACTGCGACCACTATAAACGATTTTTGTCAATTATTTTTGTCTAGAGCGAACTAATCAATTAAGTCTCTTGCCAGATAAGGATTTAGTCGATTTATGCTCCCCTATCGAACCATACCAAGTAACGAAGAGCCAGCAGCTTTAAGAATGGCTCCCTTTCCAGACTGTAAGGAAAAGTCTGGCTCGTTTTCTTTCAGGCTATAATTATCCAGAATAAATCCCTCATCATATTGATGATTATAGATGCAATGATTACATCCCTGTCGAGTTGGAAAAACTTCCACCTCCCACTCTAGTAAAAACGGATGCCAAGGTTGTTCATCCCAAGTGTTAAAGCCAATTTTTTCGGCTGTATTCTTTTTTTCTATCTCATCAATTTTGTTGATGATAATAGAGAAATCTTCTTTGCTTAAGGGAATGCTTACTTGTGATTCTAAACTATCACATTCTAGTAGTCCATCTTCCCGCAATCTTCCATCTTGTCCATGACGAGTTGTAGGTTTTACTGCTTCACCTACCATCAAGATAGCAGGTTCTGTGGGTTGCCAATACCGGGGACTAGAAACAGATTTCAATGTGTAAGATGGAGAAGCTTTTAAATTAAGCTGCTTAATCTTCATATTCTCTTGATCAATCTCTGTATTTAATTGATCCAAATTATTCTGCAACAAATCTTTATAAGTATTGAGGTTAGGAAGTTTTGCCTTTAAAGGTTTAATTCCCTTCTCCTTAATATAATATTTAACTTCATCAATATCAGGATACTGAGCGGTGCTACCTTGGGGGGGATAAGCACTTAACATATACTTATACCAATCAGAAAAGAGTTGCCGACGCATTGACTCAATTTCATCCAAAGTGCAGTCATATTTCTGTTGAGATAGATTAAGCTGATTCAGTTTAGGAACTATATTATCAGGTAAAGTAACTTCGCTCTGAGCTTGAGCATCTTCAGCATTTGCTGTTGTGGTGTTTGCGCTTCCTAAACTAATTGTCCATATTGTGCCAGATGAGACCGCATTAAACCCTTTTTCATGGCGTGCTTCCTCAAACTTAGCCGTTAGATCCAACTGCCGATGTTCTAGACTAGAAGATAGGGTTAAAGCCTCTAATTGATCTTCAATAATTGATTGATAATTGTAGTCAATCTTTTCACCTAAGTATGCAGACAATGCCTCTGTCCCTGTATTTCCTACAGCCACATCTACAGAAGCTTTTTCATCTGAGTTAATTATATTGATTGTTGTGGCAAACTTTAAACTAGCATAGCAAAGCATTTGTTGAGGTAATTGTGTATCCTGATCTGGGATTGACCACCTTAATTCTTCTTGTATTGCCTGGATTAGTTCAGTTGCAGTCAATTGAGATTTTGCCTTAATAAATTTATTAACATAATCTGTCTCTATGTCACTATACCAGCCGATAACATCATACTGTAAACCTTCAACATTTGTAGCAAAACAATCATCATAAAATCCAAAAACGCTGTGACAATTGGGATAAAAAGCGGCAAAAGTCGGTTCACCATAACCCACGGCAGTTAATAAGGGTAAGTATTCAGCCTTGGGATCATTTTCTAACCAAGCTTCTACAGGCAGTTTGCGACCTAAATAGCGAAATGGTTGATGATTACCATTACCATTCTTTATCTCAATGGGATAAGCAATACTACCTAACTGCTCCCCTTCTCCTTCCCGATAAAGATAATCACTCTCCACTACCGATTGACGTTTTTCGCCGTTAAGAGTGCGTGTTACTAACCAGCGATTAGGAACTGATGGGAAAACTGTCTTTTTATCGCTATCTTGAATCCCTTTTGTTAAAGCATCTGGTAAGGCCCAATGTAAATGGATTCCTGCTTTCAGGTACAGATTTTGATTTTGAAAGGGTTGGGAAACAATCTCCTCGCTGATATGAGCAATATTCGGATTTACGTCTCTTTTTCTATTAAAATAAGGAATGATGCTAAAATCTGCCATCGCCTCTACAACTAGGCGATCTCTTTTCAGATAGAGAGCATCCAAATGAACAGGAATCATTAAAATACTATTGACCATGTTCTCATTAGGATTACAAGCATTTACTGTTGCTCTGATTCTAATATTTCAAGTTTCCTAATGTTAAAATTTTTAGTTTTTATTCACAAATCAGATTTATTTTTTCTGGTGCATCTCACATTGGCAGAAATACCGACAATCAGCAATTATCAGTCACTCTTAAACTGCTATAAATGTATAACAACCCCATGTAAGCATCCCACCAAACAGCTAATGCGCTCCAGCGTTCGGGGGACGAAGCACCTCCCCCGACGGGGGGGTTGGGGGGTTCTACCCCCCAAGAGCCAAGATTGAGTGATAAAATCGGAAGTAACGACCAATTTTGGCAGAGAGTTTCCCTTTAAAAATCCCACATCAACATGAAAACTAAATTATCTCAGCTTTATGAAACTGATTTTGATTTGTGGATTGAGCAAACCGTAAATCACTTAAAAAAGGGCAATTTACAGGCCCTTGATTTAGATAACTTAATCGAAGAAATATCCGATATGGGACGTAATAATAGACGGGAGATATTCAGTCGTTTAAAAGTTCTCTTGATGCACTTACTTAAATGGCAATATCAACCAGAAAAACGTACTAATAACTGGATAAATACCATTGATGAGCAAAGAGAACAATTAGAGCTTATTTTAAGGGATAGTCCTAGCTTAAAACCCTATTTAGCTGATATTTTCGCAGAATGTTATCAAAAAGCAGTGCGAGGGACGGTCAATGAAAGTAATTTACCAAAAGAAACTTTTCCAGTTGATTGTCCTTTTAGCCAAGAACAGGTTTTAAATTGGGATTATTTTTCTGAAAATAGCTTTTGAACAATAGCAGTTTTATGATAAAATTGCCCTGCTGTCAAGACTGATTTTTTTCTTCCCAAATAGCCAAGGCCATTTGATGAACAAATCGCCAAGGTAGATGATGCTGACGGGCAATTGCGGCACAATCTTCGTATTCTGGTTGTACGGTAATCGGTTGATTAATTGACTCTTTGTAGGCAACTTTTAGCCGAATTTTGCCATAGACAGTATCGATCGATTGTATCTCTCTTTTTAAGATCGATCGCTCTTGAATCGTCCTTCTAATGCCTAAAGTTGTGGTTTCCTGAAAGATCATATTTTCACAAATAGCAATTTTATCCAAGGCACAAATTACTGTCAAAAGTATCCCCAAGCGAGATTTTTTCATAGTAATTGCTTGACTAAATACATCTAAAGCACCTGCTTGTAATAAAGCCTCACTTAAGTAGGCGATCGCTTGCGGATTTAAGTCATCAATTTGAGTTTCTAAAACTGCCACAGTTTCGATTTCATCTAGCTTTTCTGGTTCTTTTTTCCCTAACCAAAGTCGGACAAGATTGGGAATCGGTAAATCTTTTGTCCCTGCTCCTAAACCGACCTTTTCTAACTGCATTTTTGGCGGTTTACCGAAACTTTTAGCTAAAGTTGTCACAATAGCTGCCCCCGTGGGTGTTACCAACTCCGCTGCGATGCCATTACTATAAATTGGTACTTGTCGCTGGCTGAACAATTGTACTACTGCTGGCACGGGAACCGGTAAACGACCATGGGCGGCCTGAACTGTACCGCCGCCGGTGGGTAGAGAAGAACAGTATAATTCACTCACCGATAGCCAATCCAAACCCAAACAAGTCCCGACGATATCAACAATGGCATCGGTTGCCCCCACTTCGTGAAAATGAACCTTTTCTGGCGCGATCCCGTGAACGGCTCCTTCTGCGATCGCAAGTTGTTTAAAAACCTCTAAACTCCATTCTTGGACTTTCTGGGGTAAATTTGCCTGTTTAATTAAATTTTTGATCTCCGGTAAATGGCGAGCGGGGGTATGATGGTGATGGTGGTGATGATCAGCGGACTTCTCGGCAGCGACATCGACGTGAACCTTAGTAGCAATTTGACCGCGACGATGCACTTTTTCGTCCCTTAACTGATATTCATCCTCAATTCCTAAAGTTTTTAGTTGTGCAATCAGGTATTCTAGGGGGACTCCTAAATCTACTAATGCCCCTAAACACATATCCCCGGCGATTCCCGTGGGACAATCCCAATAGGCGACGATTTTGCTATCATGGCTACTATTTACTCTCTCCATCCCGAAAATCCCCAACAACGTTCTATCCAAGAAATCTGTCATGCCCTGAAAAATGGGGCAATTATGCTTTATCCTACCGATACTGTCTATGCGATCGGTTGCGATCTCAATGTGAAATCTGCCGTCGAACGAGTTCGCCAAATCAAGCAACTATCTAATGATAAACCCTTGACGTTTCTCTGTTCTTCTTTGTCGAATATTTCCGAGTACGCAGTGGTCAGCGATCATGCCTATAAGATTATGCGACGAGTCATACCCGGTCCCTACACTTTTCTCTTACCGGCGACTAAATTAGTGCCGAAAGTGGTGATGAATCCGAAGCGGAAAACCACCGGTATCCGGGTTCCCGATCACGTTATCTGTCGCACTATTCTCGAAACCCTAGAAAATCCCATTATCTCTAGTTCTGCTCATCTTCCCGATCAGGAGGGGGATTTTCCCACCAAGGGATTAGAAACCGCTAGATTATTCGATGCCCTCGATCATATCGTTGATTTAATTATCGAAGATGGTTCGGCTCCCGGTTCGGAAGTGTCAACAATTGTTGATTTTACCAGCGATCAACCGGATATCGTGCGTCAGGGTTTGGGTTGGCCGGAATTACAACAATGGTTATAACAGTGATTTTAGCCGTCAGCCGTCGGTTTTTTGCACCCCACACCCCACACCCCACACCCCACACCCCACACCCCACACCCCA
>VYLQ01000089.1_pt1 | contig 42835 bp, 39 predicted proteins | sample 5115351 | NCBI WGS metagenome assembly VYLQ01 (sample SAMN12291776, study PRJNA351875) | freshwater metagenome | isolation source: freshwater lake | place: USA: Michigan, Lansing Lake | collected 2013-08-14 | reverse complement strand
CCCCACACCCCACACCCCACACCCCACACCCCACACCCTGCCCCCAGGGAAAACTTTTTCAGCAGACCCTAATTAGGCCGACTATACCACCGTAGAAGTTAAAGCTTCTTTGGGGATAGCGGCTTTATCGCTTTGTTCCCTGGGTAAAGAGAATCCAATTAGTCAGCAATTGCCCTGGGATTTTGAAAAAGTTGAACGAGGACATAAACCGCTATTGTCTCCTTTTTTTCCTTCAGAGGAAGGCGAAACGGACAAGCAAAACTCTAACAGAAGCTGAACTACCAGTTCTCTGGATTTTAACGCCTACTTTTTCAGCGAGAATGATTGAAGACGTCGTGGGAATCCCCCCTTCATTCCTACCAGAAGAGGGGATGAAAGAGGAGTGGGGAAAAGGAGTTTATTTTTCCCCTAGCCTCTTCAAAACAGGAATCGTCGCCATCCATCAATTACCAGTCAATGAGGAGACTTTATGGTTGAGGGTACTAGGGAAAGGAGGGACACAGAAACGAGCAGTAGAAGAATTAGTGCAATTACCTGAAGGTAATCCTTTCCAAGAGAATTTACTGGAAATTCTGGCCAACTGGCGCTGCTAGTTTGGAATTAAGAGATAATTTAAGTACCGAAGAACAGGAGGAGATTATGAACCTATCACCAGCTTATCTAAAACAACGGGAAGAGTGGAAACAAGAAGGGATACAAGAAGGGATACAAGAAGGGATACAAGAAGGGATACAACGAGGTTGTTTAGAAGGACAACTATCGCTGATAACCAGTCTTCTGGAAGGACGCTTTGGCAGCCTAGATGCAGAATTATCTGGTCTGGTGGAACAGATTGCCCAACTTCCCGTCTCCGAACGCACCGAGTTACTTCTTTCTCTGGCTAATTTATCTCGCTCAGAACTGTTAGAAAGATTCAGGGAAAATTAAACTTTCAATCCCAATCTCAAAAACAGACAATTAAAATTCCCGATCAACAATCATTTCCAAATCCTGAAGAACCTTATAAGTAGTCGTGCAAAATTAATTTCCTAGTCGAGACAGGCAAGAGGCAATAGGTAATAGACAATAGGGTTATTTAAATGTGTAATTAATTTTGCTTAGGTACTTAGCGCTTTTCACGTTACTGAGGTATCGACAAGTTTTGCTAACAAAGGGTTTAAGCCCCTTGCCCATACCTCATTCTGATAAAAACTGCTATAAATGTCCTGCTTATTTTGCTAGACTAAAGAAGTCCCAATTCTTGATTAGCCTGAGATAGGAAGGATTATGGTCAATCAAATCAGCATTGTCATCTCCAAGAATCCCGACGGATATTCACTCAAATCGCCTGAATTAGCAGCAATTGATTACCAGGATAGCTCTCTAGAAGGCGTTTTAAATCGACTGAAAGATGCCCTGGAAACTCATCTGATGGCTTCTGATATATCTCAAGAGGAGACTGGAGAATCAATTTTAAAGATAGTTGATAGGTTGAATCTGAACTTCCCTGAAGAAGAACTTGAGCCGCTTCCATCTGACGGTGCAGAAGAGCATGACCATTATCTTTATGGGAGTCCCAAGAAAAGGCAATGAAACAAATTTTTGCCGACACTTTTTACTGGGTTGCTTTAATCAATCCCCAAGATAATTGGCATCAACGAGCCAGAGAAGTTACGTCCAGTCTCAAAAACGTTAAACTTGTGACGACGGATGAAGTTTTGGTAGAGCTACTGAATTTTATGTCAGTCCGGGGAGCAAATCGGAAGCGGCGTACTGTCGAATTTATCGATGATCTGCTCCAGAATCCCCGCCTTCAAGTCATTCCGCAAAACCGAGAATCATTCCTGCAAGGCTTCGAGTTATACCGCCGCCGTCCAGACAAAGAATATAGCCTGACAGATTGTATTTCAATGACGGTCATGCAGCGCTTAAAAATCAGTCAAGTGTTAACTCACGACAATCATTTTCAGCAAGAGGGTTTCATAATTCTATTTGAATAACAGAGGGAAAATTAAACTTTCAATCCCCCTAAGCTAGGAAAAACTAGAATAGAAAACGGGTTTCTCGGAGAAACCCGTTTTCTGTGCGTTACTCAACGGATTTAGTATGACAACTGATAAAAACCCCTCCAATTAATGAAGGGGAATTGTCGGATTTTATTGATGGTATTAAGATACTTTTGTGGTTTCTTTTTCTGAGGATTTAGAGGATTTCAATTGGCGCTTGAGGGTTGAGGCTGCGCCTAGCGTACCGAGGGCGAGGAGGCTGAGGATTGAGGAGGGTTCGGGGACTGTTACTTGATTTAAAGTTAAAGTTCCCTGAAGAATATTGGAGGAATCAAAGTTACTGCCTCCCATGGTAAAGCCAAATGTTCCGCCAGCAGAAATATTGCTAAATGTAAATCTACCAGATTGATCAAATCCAGCGGACGGAGTAGTACAACAGTTTTGAGGTCCAGCACTATACAAAGTAGTACCTGGATTAAAGGTATTTAGAAAAGCAGTTACCTCAAAGAAAGCATGGAAACCGTTATAGTCCCAATCAAATGTATAGTCACCATCAGCAGGAGCGATTGCTTGAACCGTCCAAGTTTGGGTCGAAAACCCAGCTGGCTCAAAAGTATAATCTAATTGCCATTCGTTTGCTGCTAATTGTTGCCCATTAGTTGTTCCAGGTCCTGATATTGTCCAAGAAACTAAATTTGATGCAAGACAGTTAGGAGAAAGTACTATGGTTAAGATTGTTGTAGTAGCCAGTATTTGCGGTGGATTATTTTTCATTTTAGGTTCACCAAACTAACATGAGATAGCCCCCCTCGCAGCCAGATCAAGCAATAACCCAACCCAACCCCAAAGGCGAATAACAAAACAATACATATTCCCCCCCCCACAACTGTATCCTAAGCTACATTTTTATAAATATTTTACATTCCTCTCCGTCAGGCTTCTTTAGCAACGTTAAGAGCGATCGCATTCTATCTCTAGTATTCAATAATGCCGATGACTAGAGCTAAGTTAAGATTGAAGGGCATTCAGTTGTTAATTCGTGTAATTCATGACGACACTACTTGTACAAGCGACCTCAGATCCTCTGATGATTGATCTTCCTTGGATTATGCCGATGACGGAGGAGCAGTTTTATGAATTTTGTTTAGCCAATCGAGATTTACGCATTGAACGCAGTGCCAGTGGAGAAGTGATCGTTATGCCCCCTGCTTTTTCGGATACGGGTAATCGCAATTTTAATATAGCTGTGCAACTGGGGAACTGGTCAGAACTAGATGGAACGGGGCTTGGGTTTGATTCTAGTGCGGGTTTTACGCTGCCCAATGGCGCGACTCGTTCACCGGATGCTGCTTGGATTAAATTAGAACGCTGGAATGCTTTAACAGAAAAACAAAAAGCCTCTTTTGCCCCCATCTGTCCCGATTTTGTCATTGAATTACGTTCTGCTAGTGATACAGTATCCAGTTTGCAGAAAAAGATGGAGGAATATATTGCCAATGGTACTTTATTGGGTTGGTTAATCGATCGCCAAAATCGCCAAGTCTATATTTATCGCCCCCATCGAGAACCAGAAATTTTAAATGCTCCTGAAACCATTAGTGGTGATCCAGAATTGCCGGGGTTTGAGTTAGTAATGGCTAAGATTTGGTGAATGCGATCGCTGATCAAAGATTCCGTCAATATAGAACAGCCAAGCATGATTAAAACTGTCCTATATTGTTGCCCACGGATAACTAATCATCCTATGAAGATGGGGACAGGGTAGCCAATTCTAAGGCTAAAGGATCAACCCGGCGTAAATTTGCCCCTAATGCTCTTAATTTACCCTCTAAATTATCGTAACCTCGATCGAGGTGATGGAGTCCCTGCACAATAGTAGTCCCCCGGGCTGCCAATCCCGCTACCACCAAAGCTGCCGAAGCGCGTAGATCCGTGGCCATCACCGGCGCCCCAGATAGGAAAGGCACACCGCGCACTAAAGCCACATTTCCTTTGACCTTGATAGCTGCTCCCAGACGCTTTAATTCGGCCACATGACGCAGACGGTTTTCAAAAACCGTTTCATTAACCACGCTACTGCCCTCGGCTAAAGTTAATAGAGCCATAAATTGGGCCTGCATATCCGTGGGAAAACCGGGATAGGGCAGGGTTTCGATATCGGTGGCTTTTAAGTCCCTAGGGATAATCCGCAGACGATTAGGACCATCTTCCACCACTTGCGGACCGATTTCGTGCAGTTTGGCAATTACCGAAGCTAAATGGGACGGAATCACGGGATAAAGACTGATTTCTGAGCGGGTAATCGCCCCAGCTATCAGTAAAGTTCCAGCTTCAATGCGATCGGGAATGATATTGTAATCGGTACTGTGCAGACGGGAAACCCCCTCAATGACAATTGTATTGGTCCCAGCACCGCGAATTTTTGCCCCCATGGAAACACAAAAATTGGCTAAATCAATCACCTCCGGCTCTTGGGCCGCATTACCGAGAATGGTTTCCCCTTCCGCTAAAGTCGCCGCCATCATTAGGGTTTCCGTCGCTCCCACACTGGGATAATCCAGATAAATATTCGCCCCTTTCAGACGACCATTACCTTTAACGCGGGCGTGTACCATGCCGCCATCGATTAATACATCTGCACCCATTGACTGTAAGCCCCTAACGTGCAGATCCACTGGTCTGGCCCCAATGGCGCAGCCACCGGGGAGGGGAACTTTTGCTTCTCCTAAACGGGCTAAAATCGGTCCGATGGCGAAAAAACTAGCCCGCAACTGGGAGACGAGATCGTAGGGTGCTTGAGCTTGTTGAAGGTCTCTGCCATCAATCTCTAGTCTATCTCCGGTGCGACGGACTTGCACGCCCAAAGCCGAGAGAATTTGACTCATCCGCTCGATATCGGCCAGGGCAGGTACATTACCAATCTGGCACTCGTCGGAGCAGAGTAAAGCACCCGCCATAATCACTAGAGCGGCATTTTTGGCACCACTGATCTTAACTTCACCCTTGAGAGAGTGACGACCTTGAATTTCTAAATAGGGATGCTCAGTATCGATGGTCATAGGATGATTCATTTATCTTGGTTGGGAGTCTTGGCTAAGGCAAGCTTCGGTAAAATTAGACTGCATTTTATCAGATTTTTGAACGAATTATCGGTGATTCTACCTCGAAAAGCGATTTTTGTCTTAATTATCTCAACTATCTTGACTTATGGATTGTCCGATAGTATAATAGAAGATTGTGAAAGAAAAATGCGGAACTGGCGGAATTGGTAGACGCGCTAGATTCAGGTTCTAGTGTCTGCAAAGACTTTCGGGTTCAAGTCCCGAGTTCCGCATTATCTCCCTCAAGAGGCAGTTGTTTAGGGTAGCCCTAGCAGGGTGAAAAATCTGATTAGATATAATTAATATCGATCGCTCTCCTGTAACGGCTATGATTACCAGTGTTCAAAACCCTTTAATCAAGCAAATTCGCAAGCTACACCGCACTAGAGAGCGACAGGAGCAGAATTTGTCCTTAATTGAGGGAACGCACTTACTAGAGACAGCTTTAGCCGTGAATTGTTCCCTAGAGACAGTTTGTTATACTGAAAAGTGGCAGCAAAGACAGGCAGAATTAGCACAAAAGTTTCAAAATCAGGCGAAACGAGTCGAGATAGTTTCCCCGGAAGTCCTCGCTTCCCTAGCGACAACGGTTAATCCCGATGGTGTGATTGCCACTATTTCCCGTCATCACCTTCATCCAATCCCCCCAAATCCGCTACAATTGGGCTTAGTTTTGGAAAGATTGCAGGATCCGGGTAATCTCGGCACTATTATCCGCACTGCCGTGGCTACGGAAGTACAGGGTATCTGGTTAAGTCTCGATAGCGTCGAAATCGATAACCCCAAAGTGATCCGCAGTTCCGCCGGGGAATGGTTTCGATTGCCCCTGGTGGTAGAATCGGATTTATCGGCTTTAGTGAAAAAATATCAAGCACAGGGGGTAAAAGCGATCGCAACTTTACCCACAGCCACCAAAAACCATTGGGAGATTGATTTTACCCGTCCGACTTTAATATTATTAGGCAATGAAGGAGCCGGTTTATCGCCCCAATTAGCGACTTTAGCTGATGAAACGGTGAAAATTCCCCTCTTTGGTGGTGTGGAATCTTTAAATGTTGCGATCGCTACTGCTGTCATTCTCTACGAAGCTAGAAGACAATTATCCTACAGTAGGGTGGATTAGCGTCAGCGTAATCCACCGTTAAACCAGACAAGAATTAGAGATTTATGTATTCTCGTTTTCTGTCTCCCAATCTAAATCATCTAGCATCTTCAACAATAAATCGATGAATAGGGTAATTGCTCCACCCTCCTCTGGTTTAGGAGCGATGAATCGATGAGCGTAACGATTACGAAAAAGCTTCATTGTACCCGAATATAAATCACGGTATGCCTCTAATTCTTCTGATGGAAGCTTATCTTTTTGTACAGATTTATTGCTTCCAAAAATTAGGTTAACAATACCATTACCCGTGGCTTTTTGATTAATATTATCAATCTTTCCCAGTTTTCTCATGCGGTCTTCTAAAACCACTGTCGCATTGCGAATCGCAGTATCCCACGCTTTTAGATTATCTCCACCCGCACTCACAGAAATACGGACTCTCTCCCATAGTTCGGAGTCTAAATGTTCAACTTCAGTCAAGGGAATTAGATGAGGAATAGCCGAGCGATCGGGTTCAGCAAAGTTAGAATCAACCGCTTCATAAGCTTTTCCTGTTAGAGCGCCCTTGTATTGATTTGAGTCTTTTTTTTGCCCCTTAATATAACGATATTCTTCTAATATATCGAGCGTTGCGAATGTGACAGGAGGACAGCTATCAGAACCCTTGTAACCAACCCAACTACAACCTGTAAAATTCTTAATGTACCAAATACTGTCCTCGGCAAGATTATCAGCCCGTACTTGTTCAACTATCCATCGCAAAAGGTCTTTTTGTTTTTCTGTTAAACTCATATTTACGCCTCGAAAAGTAAACAACAGTACTATTATACTATGTACTTTCGATTTTCGTAACGGGAATTTGCTAAAATCGACCTTTATATAAATCCCTCGGATAGGTGAAACTGTTTCTATGAATAGTGAAATTTGAGACAGTCAACCAATTTTTGACACTTCCGTCTAAGTACCTAAGCAAAATTAATTAGGGCTGGCTGAATAAATGTGAAATGTATGCAAAGTCTTCATCGGCCCGCGTCCTGTAGGGGCGAAGCATTCGGGCAATAACCTATCGGTGAAACCGTAGATTTTCTATCCGAATGCTTCGCCCGTACTTTTTGCTGCAAACCCTAATTACACATTTCGATAAAGCTTTTGCCTTAGGGAGAGATGAGCCAATAAAAGCCCATCTCTTGCTAATTTATCCCTCTACTCCAGTGATAGCCGAGAAGACTTTACTTGTTACCGTTACCCTGCATAGCTAAAACCGCATCGCGCAGTTTATCCGGCACTTCTTGCAGGTGATCCTCATCCCACTGGAAGAAACCGACCCCCATAGTCAAAGAACGCAATTCAACGATAAAATCGTGCATTTCCGCTTGGGGGAGATGGGCCGTTACCTGATCCCAACCTTTCCACTCCGCAGAAGCTTCAAAACCCTGAATTTGACCGCGTTTACCACTGATTAACTGTAAAACCTTGGCGGTGTATTCTGAGGGAGCGAGAACCGTCACCGATAGAATTGGTTCTAATAAGACCGGATGACATTTAGGCAGTCCCTCCGTCATCGCTAGACGGGCTGCTTGTTTAAAAGCTTGTTCGGAACTATCGACACTGTGATAGGAGCCATCGGTGAGAGTAACATCGATATCCACCACGGGGAAACCCAACGGACCATGACCGAGATATTCCCGCACTCCAGTTTCCACCCCCGGAATATACTGTTTGGGGACGACACCACCGACAATGGTTTCATGGAAGTGGAAACCTTCCCCCCGGGCCAGGGGTTTAATATCGAGGTAAACATCGCCAAAAGCACCGTGGCCGCCGGTTTGATGTTTATAACGTCCGTGGGATTTGGTGCTGGTTTTGATCGTTTCCTTGTAGGGAACTTGGGGTAAATGGGTGGTCATCGGTAGATTATACTTGCGTGCTAGGCGATCGAGGGCCACTTGCAGATGAATTTCTCCCTGTCCCCAGAGAATTACTTCTTTAGTATCGCCGTGTTGTTCCCAGTAGAGGGCAGGATCTTCTTCGATCAGTTTCGTCAAAGCGGAACTTAATTTCACTTCATCCTTGCGATTGGCAGCGGCAATAGCGAGAGCAAAGACGGGTTTAAGCTGTAATCCTTTGGGAAGATCGGGTTTTTGACTGCCGCTGCTAACCACGTCTCCGGTGGCGATTCCCTCCAAACGACCGAGAGCGACAATTTCCCCCGCTTGGGCCTGCTGTAAGGGTTGTTGTTGTTGTCCCATGAGACGATAGATACCACCAATCCGCACACCGTTTAAGGCCATACCATCGTTAAGGGTTCCCTGCCAAATTCGCGCTAGGGACAGGCGACCGCCTTGGGGAGTAAAATAGGTTTTGAGGATTTGTACCACTGCATCTCCATCCGCACTGGGATCGAGACCGCGACGGTTGGCGGTAATTGTCGGGGCCGGTGCTTCTTCCACTAAAGCGGTGAGGAGATGACGCACACCATAGTCCCGTTCCGCCATACCAAAGAACACGGGTACTATCTGATCGGCTCCCAGTTCTTGTTTTAAGTCTTGGAGAATTTCTTCCCGGGAGGGGTTAATATCTTCGAGGAGTTCTTCTAAAAGATGATCGTCAAATTCGGCGATCGTTTCTAGCATTTCCTGTCGAGCGCTCTGTTCTTCTTCCTTGAGGTGGTCGGGTAAAGCTACAGGGTCGGCGGGACTGTTAGCATGGTAATGATAAGCCTGTTCGTTGATTAAATCGATAAATCCGATAATTTCGTTGTTCTGCCGGATGGGATATTGCTGGGGAACGAGGGGACGACTAGAAACGGATTTGAGAGCTTGTAGGACTTCGTTAAAGTGACTATTACAGCGATCCATCTTGTTGATGAAGATTAGATGCGGAATTTCCCAATCATCGAGGAATTTTAGCAAGGGAGCTAGGGTGAGAACTCGATCGACCACCGGTTCACAAACGATAATAGCAGCACCGGCCCCGACTAGGGCATTATAGGTTTCACTGGCAAATTCGATCGAACCGGGGCAATCGAGAAAGGTAAAATTTAGGTCTTGGTATTGACTATGGGCAACGGAAACTTCTACACTCATCTGTCGATCCCGCGCTTGGGTGGAACTATCACTGACGGTATTGCGATCGCTAATTTTGCCTTTTCTGGTGATCGCTCCTGTTACGAAAAGTAAACTTTCCAGTAAGGAGGTTTTTCCACTGGAGTAGGGGCCGACAAGGGCCACATTACGGGTGTTTGCTCCGATACTTTGATTCATACAGATACCCCCAACAATGATTTAGTGATTAGTTGTGGCGATGGGACGATATTTACACTCGATCGCCCTAGGAAATATACTGTCATAGCACTGAAAATTACTCTCAGGACGTAGTTAGAAGTGAAAGGCCTGTCTTGCCATAATTTTGCCCAGTGCTACAAGTGTATTCTTTCTTACTTTTCACCCTAACTCAGTCTCAAGCATTACATCCCATTCTCGCAATCTCTTGTAAAGTCTCGCCTACTTTTGGTTAAGGAACTTGAATAAATGTTAACTAGGGTTTGCTAAATAAGTTTTTCGTGGGTGTGGGGTGTGGGGAAATGGGGAAATGGGGAAATGGGGAAATGGGGAAATGGGGAGAATAAATAAAAATAATCTCCTGTCTCCTGAATCCTGTCTCCTGAATCCTGAATCCTGTCTCCTACCTCCAGGAAAAATTTTTTCAGCAAACCCTAACTAAGCGGTTAACTATCCACAGCCTTGCTCCTCAACCGGATTTACAAAAACGAGGGGCAGCCTGATATAGTGAGAGGTCGGGATGATGTTTATCAAGCAATTTTTATGTTAAAAGCTGGAATCGTGGGACTGCCAAATGTGGGGAAATCGACCCTATTTAACGCTCTCGTGGCTAATGCCAAGGCCGAGGCCGCTAATTTCCCCTTTTGTACCATTGAACCGAATGTGGGTGTGGTATCCGTCCCCGATGAACGTCTGGAGGTTTTGGCTAAAATCTCTAATTCCGAGAAAATCGTGCCGACGCGGATTGAATTTGTCGATATTGCCGGATTAGTCAAGGGTGCGAGTCGCGGGGAAGGATTGGGTAATCAATTTTTGGCTAATATCCGGGAAGTGGACGCGATCGTTCATGTGGTGCGCTGTTTTGATAATGATGATATTATTCATGTTTCCGGTTCTGTGGATCCGGCCCGGGATATCGAGGTGATTAATCTAGAGTTAGCTCTGGCGGATTTGGGACAGGTGGAGAAGCGAGTGGAACGTTTACGCAAACAGGCGAAAAATAGCAAGGAAGCCGCCGAAGAATTGGCTATCCTTGAAAAAATCCTAATTTGTCTTAATGACGGTATTTCGGCGCGAAAAGTGGATTTAAGCAAAGAGGAAGAAGAGTTAATTAAAAATCTCGGTTTATTGAGTCGGAAACCGATTATTTATGCGGCTAATGTTAGCGAAGATGATCTGGCCACGGGTAATGATTGGGTAGAAAGTGTCCGTCAAATTGCCCAACAGGAACAGGCAAAAGTTGTGATCGTTTCTGCTCAAGTGGAATCGGAATTAGTGGAATTGTCGGAAGAAGAAAGAAAAGATTTTCTCGGTTCTTTAGGAGTAGAAGAAGGAGGATTAAAATCTTTAATTAAAGCTACCTACGAGTTATTAGGACTGCGTACCTATCTCACCACCGGTCCCCAAGAAACCCGCGCATGGACGATTATTTCTGGCATGAAAGCACCCCAGGCAGCCGGAGTTATTCACTCGGATTTTGAACGGGGTTTTATTCGTGCAGAAACCGTGTCTTATCAGGATTTAGTTAATAGTGGCACAATGAGCGCCGCTAAAGAAAAAGGTTTAGTCAGAAGTGAAGGCAAGGAATACATTGTTCAAGAAGGTGATGTTTTACTATTCCGTTTTAATGTATAGCTAAAAATAAATCAGGTGAGTGCCACCCACCTGATCAAAAGGCTAAACAATTTTACTAAAATAACACGAGAGCATGACTGAATTTATTCAGTCGTCCGCAATGTTTTGATATAATCCCTCAAGATTTCTGCCATAGAAAAGTCTTTTGATACTAAATCCAGTTATTAAAGACTGATTATCTATTGTCTCTTTTGCCTTTTGCCTATTGCCTTTTGCCTTTTGCCTATCCTCATCAGTAGCCTATACTCAACGGATTTAGTATGACTTGGCATAATCTCTAAGCTTTTTTTACTCACTTTGGTTAACATTAAACTGAATTTTTTATCTCTTGACATACGCTAATTTATATTCTACAATTAGGGTTGGCTGAATAAATGTGAAATATAGACGAGGTAAGGGGTTTGGGGGACTGTTTGGCGAAGCAGCTGCAAGGTTTTAAAGTCCTGTAGGGGCGAAGCATTCGGGTAATAACCTATCGCTGAAACCGTAGATTTTCTATCCGAATGCTTCGCCCCTACTTTTTCAGCAAACCCTAATCAGAGTATAGGAGCAAGTTATTGTTTAATCAAGATGGCGATGCTTTCTGTCCACTAAAAGACTGGTTTGCTAGGAATGCAGTCGAGGCTAAAAATAGTCTATCTATTCAACAACCCGCAACGGGAAACGGTCAAATCAAGCGCAGTAAATGAAAGAGCAAGGATTGTTATTTTCCGAAGACAGCCTGTTACCTGAAAAACTCCCCCAAATTCAGGAATTACGACCTTCTAACAATCTTGCAGCAGTTTTTGAAGAGTGCCATAATTATATTTACGCCAACGAAGGAATGCTCAAAGACAAGGTTTTTCACGAGATGGTTAAACTAATCATCATCAAACTTCATGATGAAAAATCTGCCAAGCAATCGGTAAATTTTGGCGTTACAGCAAGTGAATATAAAGCCATCGTCGCCAATAAGTCCGATGAATTTATGTTGCGTCTCAGTCAATTATTTACCTCCATCAAGAATCATTATCGGGGATTTTTCACCGATAACACATTCAAGTTAAAACCTTTGACTCTTGCTTATATTGTAGGAAAGTTACAGTACATCAATTTAAGTAAAACATCTGGCGATATAAAAGGTGAAGCCTTCCAGACTTTTGTAAATAGACACCAGCGTGGAGATAGGGGAGAATTTTTTACCCCTCATCCAATTGTACGCCTTGCGGTTGAAATGATAGACCCCAAACCAAACGAAAAAATTATAGATCCTGCTTGCGGAAGTGGTGGTTTCTTAATTCAAGCAATAAACCATGTTCGACAAAATAACCCAGAGTTTAATATAGCAACTTTTGTGCAAGAAAGTATTACGGGAATTGAATTTAATCCCGATGTCGCCCTTTCGGGAATGATTCGTTTAGTTTTTGAAGGTGGCACAGGTTCAGAAATTATCTGCACTAATGCGCTTATCGAAGATGAAAAATTAAATAACTCTTTTGATGTTATCTTGACAAATCCTCCTTTTGGAAATAAGGGAAAAGTAGAAGACCAGAAAATTCTTAAATCATATCTTCTTGCCCGGAAATGGCATAAATCAGCGTCCAATGGTTGGGAAGTTTCCCCAACCATTTTAGCGGGTCAGTCGCCCGATATTTTATTTATTGAGAAATCTATAAAATTATTGCGAGCAGGTGGGCGCATGGCAATTGTTCTGCCCGATGGTCTATTACAAAATATCTCTAATGGACCTATTCGCTATTGGTTACGCTCCCAAGCAAAAATATTAGGTGTTGTTTCCATCCCGCCAGAAGCTTTTGTCCCTTATGGCACAGGAATCAAGACATCACTTTTAGTGGTTCAAAAATTACCAGCAGACAATGATTCTTGTTTTATGGCACAAATCAAAAAAATAGGCTATGACGTTAAAGGACAAACAATATATAAGCGCAACGAGTCGGGGGTTATAGCCCGAACAAAATCAGGTTTGCCAATAGTTGACGATGATATAGATGATATTTCTCAATCTTTTACGTCATTTATCAATGGCGAATTTGCACAAAACAGCGATTGTATTTATACAGTTAAGAACACCCTGCTCAATTCCAGACTGGATGCCGAACATTATTTACCCAATGACCAAAAATTATTAGAACATCTAAAATCTATTGGGGCGAAACCTTTAGGTGAAATTGCCGATATTTTGAGAGATTCAGCTGATTTTCGTTTAGCCAAAGATAGTGAAATTAGATATATAGCTATTGCCGATGTTGATTATCGTACAATGCAAGTTGTTTCTCAACAAATAATCAAAGCACATGAAGCCCCATCTCGCGCAACATATAGAGTGTACAAAGGTGATATTATTACAGCAATTTCAGGAGCAAGTACAGGAAGCTCACGTCAAGCAACAGCCCTAATCACGGAAGATGAAGACGGAGCAATTTGCTCAAATGGATTTTCAGTATTAAGAAATATTCAGGGAGTCGAGCCTTTGTTTTTATTAGTATATATGCGAACAGACTTTTTTTTGCGTCAGATTAAAAGGTACATGACAGGTCATGCCATTCCTACTATTTTAGTAGATGATTTGTCAAAAGTTTTAGTGCCTATTCCACCCAAATCTGAACAGCAGAGAATAGCAAAAAGTATGGCTGAAATTCAAGCAATTAGAAAAGAAGCATTAAAAGCAAGTGAGAATGTGGTTAACGAAATGAGTCTTTTACTTGGCCAATTTGAGTAAGGCAAAAAGCAGGTTAAGCTTAGAACAAGTCTTAATACTAAATCCGGTTATTAAAAACTGATTATTTATTACCAACTTTTGTCTGTCCTGATATGTAGCCTATACTCAACGGATTTAGTATGAGTCGCTAGTCGAGGAGAAAAATGTAAAGATTTATTAAATTGTAACTTTTGATACAATCGTGCTTAAAAACCTTGCGTCTTCATCGGCCCGCGTCCTGTAGGGGCGAAGCATTCGAGCAATAACCTATCGGTGAAACCGTAGATTTTCTATCCGAATGCTTCGCCCGTACTTTTTCAGCAAGCCCTATTCATTGATTTTTTTGATCCAATGGCAACTTTTAAATCATACTAAATCCGTTGAGTAACGCACAGAAAACGGGTTTCTCGGAGAAACCCGTTTTCTGTTAAAAGTAAAAAAAACAATCAATTACCATGAATAGCAAGACAGAAATCACTATTCAAGTTCCTTTAGAAATTGCTAGATATTACGCTAAAATTAAACCCAATGACCGAGCGAACATAGAAAACAAATTAAATGAAACTATTCAATTAGAATTAGAAAAATATCGTCAAAAAGCAGCGGCGAGATTATCAACAATTATGGATCAAGCTAGTGATGAAGCAGAAGCTAACGGATTAACTCCAGATATTTTAGCGTCTATTTTAGAACAAGATGAGAGTTAATCACATTATTAAAAACGGATTAGCTGTAGGGCTAATTCCGGAATTAGCCCTACAATAGGCGTTGTTATTCTGATCTGACAACGCTGATAAATCAACAGGGATTCTCAATTCGCTCGGGAAATGTGCGTCACCAGGGCTGCCGATTGCAGGATGGGGGTAGTGGTGACGGAATCCGTCGCTAGGGTAAAGAGAGGATTGGAGAGGATACCGGCCAGGGAAGTGGCCACTAGGGAGAGGACAATACCCACCTGTAGGGGACGCATCCCGGCAAGAGTCCAATTGATAGCGGGGTAATTTTTCACCGCATCGGACATCTCTTGGGGTTCCTTGACCACCATCATTTTGACCACACGGATATAGTAGTAAATCGAGGCCACACTGGTGACTAAACCCACGAGGACGAGGGCATAAAGTCCCGCTTGCCAACCGGCCCAGAATAGATAAATCTTGCCAAAGAAGCCCGCTAGAGGCGGAATTCCGCCCAAAGAGAGCAGACAGATGCTTAAACAGAGGGTTAGGAGCGGATCTTTCTGGTAGAGTCCCGAATACTCAGCGATCTGATCGGTTCCGGTTCTGAGAGCAAAGAGAATCACACAGGCAAAAGCCCCTAGGTTCATGAACAGGTAAATTAACAGATAGAAAATCATGCTAGAGTAACCCGCGTCAGTACCGGCGGTTAAACCAATCATGACAAAACCCGCCTGACCGATCGAGGAATAGGCTAACATCCGTTTCATGCTAGTTTGGGCCAAGGCGACCACGTTGCCGAGGATCATGCTCAAAATGGCTAGAGCGATGAAGATAAACCGCCATTGTTCGCTGACTAGACCGAAAACCGTCACTAATAGGCGAATTGCTAGGGCAAAACCCGCCGCTTTCGAACCCACCGAGAGGAAAGCGACCACGGGAGTGGGTGAACCTTCGTACACATCAGGAGTCCACTGGTGAAAGGGAACCGCCGAAATTTTGAAGGCGATACCGGCAATCACAAAAACTAATGATATCGCCAAGGCCAGGGACTGACCACCGTTAACAGCGGTTAATTTTTGAGCAATGGCACTTAAACTGGTTTCACCTCCAGATAAACCGTAGAGAAGGGAAACACCATAGAGGAAAATCGCCGAACTAGAAGCTCCAATTAACAGGTATTTTAAAGCGGCCTCGTTCGATCGAGGATCCCGCTTCATGTAACCAGTCATTAGATAGGAGGAAATACTGAGCATTTCTAGGGAGATGAAGATCATCACCAATTCACTAGAGCCGGATAGGAACATTCCCCCGATAGTCGCGGTGAGCATAATGGCTAAAAATTCCGCTAGGGAGGTTCCCGCTTGTTCCACATAACGCACCGACATCAGCACTGTGGAGGCGGTAGAAAGGGCAATAATCCCCCTAAAGACGATACTGAGATTATCCCCCTCAAAAGCCCCTAAAAAGGCCAATGGTTTCGGATTGTCCCAGGCAAAATAGAGAGCAACCACAGCAGCGAGCAGACCAGCGATCGCAACGTAGGGCAGCCAACTTCTGGCACTCCGTCCCACGATTAAATCGCCGATTAAAATCACCATCAGGGTAATAATCAGGATTCCTTCGGGCCAGATAACGCCGGCGTTTAGCTGACTGGCAACAAGACTAGAAAAATCCATATTGATTGAGGTTAAAGGAATTTGAAGTTAAAAAAGGCTTAATACAAGCTTAGGGCATTTGATCAGCGATTCAGTGATCAGTTATCAGTGATCAGTGATCAGGTGTGAGTTTTTAGGGCATTGATCGCCGCTATTGGGTTAAAATTTCTAAAAACCCAGATAAATTTGAGATAATCTTAGTTTTTATCGTTAGTTTAGTTGTCTCTTGTCTTTTTTATCCTCCTGTCTCGGAGTCTCCTCTGCAAAGGGAAAATCTTTGATTTTTGCAGCCGAGCTAATTTCTGATGGTGACAACTTGTCACCGAGATGTATCCAAGTTAACAGGGAAAAAGGGAAAACTCAGGAAATCATGACATAGACCGGGACTGTTAGTCGTCGTTGAAGGATTCTGGTAGAATCAGGCTAGGGAAACTCCCGAAAAATCAATTGTTTTTGAGCCATCCGCTTGATTTTGTTGTGGAAAAATTTTCTAGTTCGCTCAACCCTTTTCCTTTAGCGATCGCTTGAATGAGTAACGAAACCTATCTCAATCATCCCACTTTCGGTCTATTGTACAGAGTGTGTCTATTAGAAGAACATCAGGAATTATTTACCACTCTTTATGCCCAACGTCTTTTTTTTCTGGTGACGGTGGGGCCGAAAAAAGTCTCGTTCGATCCGATTAGTCGTTCCGATGCTCGTCTTTTACTGGAAAACCGGCTGCGGAATTTGCGACGGCGCGGTAATGTGCAAGAATTTAACAGTCTCAACCAAACTTATCAACAAACCTTTTCAGTCTAGTTCATGACGATCGCTAGTCGTATCGAGTCAATCCGTCTTACCCTACCCCCCTCCACGCGCCTGATTGCCGTCAGTAAACAGGTATCGAGCGATTATATCCGTCAAGCTTACCGGGCAGGAGTGAGAGATTTTGCTGAAAGTAAGCTACAGGAAGCAATCTCGAAGCAGCAAGAACTAAAAGACCTGCCAGATATTTCTTGGCACTTTATCGGGCATCTACAGGCAAATAAAGCCCGCAAAGTTCTAGAATCTTTTGATTTAATCCATGCCCTCGATAGTTTAAAATTAGCCCAAAGACTCGATCGCCTAGCGGCGGAATTAGAGATTAATCCCCAAGTTTTGCTACAGGTGAAAGTTGTCCCCGATCCCGATAAGTTCGGTTGGGACACGGACGAATTACTAGCAGATATTCCCGCTTTAGTCAACTGTAAACAGCTAAAAATTCAAGGTTTGATGACAATTCTACCCCAGGGATTATCCGCCGGGGAAAAGTTAGCCGCCTTTGAAAAAACCGGGGATTTAGCCCAAATAATCGAGAATAGCTCTAGTTTATGCCTGCCTCATCTATCCATGGGGATGTCTAACGATTATCCTCTGGCCATCAGGGCCGGAGCCACTTTGATCCGGGTGGGAACCGGCATCTTTGGCGAGCGGATTTAGTGAACCATCTCCGTAAATTTACAGAAAAAACCCCTAGAAGATTTAATGATCGGTGATAATATATATTAAAATTGCAGCGCCCAATCTAGAAACCGGTGGTTAGAAATGAGGAATTGACTTTTTCCCAATCCCTGAAAACTATCCCCTGATAACTGATAACTGAAAAGAGGGAACTAACCGCTGTCTCCAGACGACTAAAATGACGAAGCCTTAACAAAATAGTTCCCTTGTACCAAATGAGAGCAAGAATTGTTAAAGGCCAATAAATAACCCCGACTCTAGACAAGACCACCCAAAAAAATCTTTTGAAGGACATTAGACTGTGAACAACATTTTTACCAAGCTCAAAGATTTTGTCGGTATCTCCGAACAACCAGAAGACGAAGACGAAACCGACTACGAAGAAATGAACTGGGAACAGTTTTCCCCCCAAGAGAAGGATCAAAACGAAGAAGAAGAACCCCTTAATCGTCGTCAACGCGAACCTTTAAATCTCAATACAGCCACATCTATGGGACTCAACAGAAGCAACGTGATCGGTATGCCAGGTATTAACAACAATAATGCAGAAGTAGTCGTGATCGAGCCCCATTCCTTCGAGGAAATGCCCCAAGTTATTCAAACCCTGAGAGAACGCAAATCGGTGGTTTTAAACCTCAACGTCATGGATCCCGAAGAAGCACAAAGAGCCGTGGATTTTGTCGCCGGTGGCACTTACGCGATTGATGGTCATCAAGAACGCATCGGAGAGAGTATTTTCCTATTTACCCCCAGCTGCGTTAAAGTTAGCACCCTTTCCGGAACTATTCACGATATCGCTGACAACCCGAAAATGGCTCGTCCCGTTTCCCCCGCAGCTGCTTGGGGCGCCGAAAGCAGTCGATTAGCTCAATGAATCCTTCCATAGTCCTCTCGTCAAGTTTGTAGAAGCTAGAAGTCGATCGATGGCTCGAGAGGATGCCTTTTTTCTGGATAAGACCTCTAAATCTGCCTTTTTTACTTTTTACTTTCAATAATACTGTGTCTATTCGTTTAGGAATTATTGGCGGTGGAGTGATGGCCGAGGCCATTCTCAGCCGTTTATTAAAAAAAAATATTTATAGCCCCGAAACGGTGTTAGTCGGTGAACCCCAGTCTCAACGGCGCAACTTTTGGGTGAACACCTACGGAGTGCAAGTCAGTGAGGATAACCGGGAAGCAGCTAGAGCAACTGAGGTGTTAATCTTAGCGATAAAACCGCAGATTTTAGAGCAAGTAGTGAATAGTTTGCTAGGAATACCCGAAAAACCCCTAATTATCTCGATTTTAGCGGGAGTTACCCTCAATCGCTTAGAAATGGGCTTTCCCGATCGCCCCGTGATCCGGACGATGCCCAATACCCCGGCCACGGTGGGACAAGGGGTGACAGCGATCGCACCCGGTCGTCATGCGGAACCGGAACATCTGGCCGTAGCCAGAGATATTTTTGCCGCGGTCGGTTCGGTGGTGGAAGTTCCCGAGGCTCTGATGGACGCGGTAACGGGATTATCGGGATCGGGCCCGGCATTTGTGGCCCTGATGGTGGAAGCTTTAAGCGATGGTGGTGTGGCGGCTGGATTACCGCGAGCGATCGCTTCTCAATTGGCCTTAGAAACGGTTTTAGGGACGGCAACCCTATTAAAAGAATCGGCCATACACCCTGGAGAATTAAAGGATCGCGTCACTAGCCCCGGGGGAACTACGATTGCTGGGGTGAGACAATTAGAAAAAGGCTCTTTTCGATCGACAATTATCGAGGCAGTAGTGGCGGCCTATCATAGATCTAAAGATTTAGGGCGTAGTTCCGAAAAGTAATCTTTGTATCTTTTTTAACCCATAACTGATGTCTCAATCTGTGATAAGATACGCAGCAATTCTTGTCCAGAAAAAGTGTATGAATAAGAAATCTGATCGTTTTGATTTAATGGCATTAATTGCCATTGCAGTTTTTTTTCTGGGGATTGTTTTCTGGAAAGTCCCGCTTCATTATCCCTATATCCTTAATTATGATGAAGCGGTGGCCATGGTACTTGCCTACGTCACCAAACAAGGTTATCGTCTCTACGAACAAGTTTGGCACGATCATTTATCGGGTTTATCTCTTTTACTAAATAGTTGGTTAAGCGTGACAGGATTTACTATCCATGCGGCGCGCATTATGGTGCTTTCTTTGTCCACAATTATGTTAGGAATTTTTTATCTAATTCTGAGAGTTAATTGCGGAATATTGGCCTCTTGTTTATCGGTATTTATTCTCTCAACTTGTCTAGTTTATATTACTCTGTCAACGATAATGTTGCGGGAGTTACCTTCACTTTTTTTTACAATCTTAAGTATTTTTATTATCTTTAAAGCCCTTCAATCCACGGGTAAGCTTAAGTATGGGCTGTATTTACTCAGTGCCATTGCTTTTGTTTTTTCCCTGCAAATTAAACTTTCAGGCATTACTATTATCCCAACTGTAGCTTTAATTATTTTTCTCAATCAACAGAATAGTTTTATTAAAAGAATTATTGATATTGTTATTTGGTCAGTCGCTATCGTTTTAGTCTTTGTCTTGGGTTCCCTGACTATTTTTCCTTTTTCCTACGAAAATATTATTAAATCTCATGTCAGTGTTGCCGCTAGTTTCGGTAAAGAAAATCTCACCTTATGGACTCTCTTACAAAGCGCCCTACAGCACGAACCAATTTATCTAATCGTAACAGCGATCGCTATAATAGCGATGGTTTTTACTCGCAATATAATACCACTTTTACCGCCGTTGGTCTGGTTAGGTTCTAATCTATTCAGATTTGCTACAGTTGCGCCAATTTGGCCTTATTATTATATCCATTTAATTATTCCTGCCGTTTGGATAATTGCCTTATTTGTCGAACAGTTAAAAATTACTGATAGTCTCGCAGAATTTAGGCAAAATCGAAAAATAACTAGGAAATTAGTTCTCAAAATGCTGATTTTTCTACCCCTGTCTGGTCAATTTATCTTTAACACCTTAAGAATAATCACCAATCGTGATCCCTCAATTAATGCCTACGTTCAATCTAATAAAAGGTATAAACCTCTTTTAGCAGAAGCTGTGTTTGAAAAATTTAAAAACTCCGATAAACTTCTGTTAACCGACAATCCTCACTATATATATCAATATTTCTTGAAAACACCTCCAGAAACTGCCGTCATTACCAGAAAGAGATTTATCAATCAGAATCTTGATGGGGATTTTATCCTAGAAGTTATCGAAAAAAGACAGCCCGATTTGGTTTTTCTCTATCGATTTGAAAAGCAATTTCTGCAATCACCAAAACTCAAGAATTATTTAGAGAAAAATTATATCCAGTTCCCCGACCAGCAAGAAAAAGGAACTCTCTTTATCAGTCCGAAAACTTGGCAAGAATATCAAAGTAAGGCTAATTAGGGTCTGCTGAAAAAGTACGGGCGAAGCATTCGGGCAATAACCTATCGCTGAAACCGTAGATTTCCTATCCGAATGCTTCGCCCCTACAGGATGCGATCGCTGATGAAGAGGCAAGGTTTTGAACCACGATTCTCTCAAAACCTTGCACCTGTTTTGCGAGAAAAGCCCCAAAGTCCTTACCTAGCCTACATTTCATATTTATTCAGCAAACTCTAATTAGAAATTGTGGACAGGGATTATTAACGTTTTTTCTTTTTTACCGGTTTTTGAGCCACTTTTCGAGAACTTTTATAGGCCGATCCGATCCAATCACTACAACTATGACTCATCGCCCCTAATTCTAAACCCAGGAAAATAGCGATCGCTACCCGGGGATACTGTTGCCATAATGCGATCGCTTGCTGCGGCCACAGTCGCCAATCCCAGTTTACACCCCAGAAACTTTGCAGGATCGGAATGATGATGATCGCCGCTAGTAAAAGAAAACTACCGAAGTAAAATAACCGAAAAATTGTGCCGATCAAGAAACCGTGGGATAACCAACCGCGATGACGGATCATGGAACGATAGGGTAGCCACAACCAGCGCAGATAACCCCAACGTTTGTATTGTACCGAGTGGATGTCAAGATCTGGCCCAAACAGGAATCCGCTAAACAAATAACTGGCCAAGAGTAACAGAGTTAATTTACCACTGCCACTGACCAAAAAACTCGCCCCCGCAATCGGTGGCAGCAGAATTAGGGTAATGCGATCGTGAGTTCGGCCAGAGGGCATCGGAAAAAAATTAACTCGCTCAAAAAAATAATATACTTTTTTGAAAATATATGTTATGCTGAAAAAGTGCGAAATTGATTCGGGCGTTTAGCTCAGTGGTAGAGCGCCTGCCTTACAAGCAGGATGCCGTAAGTTCGACCCTTACAACGCCCATTTTATTCGATCCTAGCCTCGTCAAGCTTTCACTCCCGATCGCAGGCTGAGATTAAAACTATTGAGGGGAATTGCTGCGGGAAGGCAAAATTGGGACTAATTGCTGGTAAGCTAGTTAGTAGGTCAGTAACTGGTTTTAATTAAATAGAAGATAGATTTTGTCTTCGATCCCCCCTTAATCCCCCCTTGATAAGGGGGGTATCTGGCAGTTTTTAACACCTACCTACTTACTAGGATTAACTCATCGCGGCACACCGGTTATATGGCCAATTGGAAATGTATTAAAAATTGTGGAGCTTGTTGTCAACTAAATCCCGATGAGCGTCCTGACTTAGAAGAATATCTGACTCCCGCACAATTAAGTCAATATCTCAGCATGGTGGGGGAAGATGGTTGGTGTATATACTTCGATCGCCAAACCCGTCTCTGTACCATTTATGACCAGAGACCGGAATTTTGTCGTGTTCAACCGGATATTTTTGTCAAAATGTATCAAATCGAACCGAGAGAATTTGAGCAATTTGCGATCGATTGCTGTCATCAACACATTGAGGATCTTTATGGGGAAGATAGCCTAGAAATGAATAGCTATCGTCAGCAAGTAGGCTAAGATTTATCCCTATCCTAGAAATAACTCAGACGGAGAAGAAAATAAGTGGTCTGGTTATTTTCCCGATCATCTCAATGGCTAAACCAGTAAAATTACGGAATTGATTGTTTCCCTGTTGAGGAGAAGTCTATAGGAAACTCAAAACCTCTAGTAGAGGTGCAGAGTTTGAGTTCAGGACAGGGAAAAACTATCATGGAAAAACCAGAAAAACAGCGCCGCAGACGCGGGGTTGTCCTTACCCCCACAGGACTAGAAAAATTACTTACTGCCAAACAAGAAGCGGAATATCGGGATAATCGCGGTCATCGTTTCACCCTAGAAGTCCTCAGCGAGAAAACTCTTTTAGGGGTAGATACTCTGATGAAGGTATTTGCTTGTGAATCGGGAGTGGATAAACAAACCCTAAAACATTGTTTTCAAGCTTTTAATTTAACTCTAGAAAATAGCGATTATTATCGTCCTAACTTGCCAGAAACTGATACTATTAATCCTCAACTATTGCCTGAGTTACCAGAGGGACAAGTCCCCCTCGATTCCCCCTTTTATATTAACAGAAATAATCTAGAACAGACTTGTTATCAAGAGATCTTGCGCGGGGGTAGTCTGATCCGGATTAACGCGGCCAGAAAAATGGGAAAAACTTCCCTGATGACTAGAATTATTAATTATGCACAACAACAGCAATACCATACACTTTATTTCAGTTTTCGGTTAGCAGAAAGCTCAATTTTTCAAGACTTAAATCACTGGCTGCGTTGGCTTTGTGTTAGTATTAGTCGCCAGTTAGATTTAGAAAATCATCTCCTACAGGATTGGGATGAATTCTTAGGTGGTAAAATTAACTGTAAAATCTATCTAGAAAAGCATATTCTCTCCCATCTCGATCGCCCTTTAGTGATTGCCTTTGATGATCTTGAATATCTTTTCCCCTATCCACAGCTAGTGGAAGAATTTTTTAGTATTCTGCACCTCTGGCACGAGGAAGGCAAAAACAAACCTCTCTGGCAAAAATTACGTTTAATTGTCGCCTATTCCCATGCACAAGAGGTTTATCAACCTTCAGATATCTATCAATCTCCTTTTAGTCTTGGCCTACCGATCGAATTGCCTAATTTTACCAGCGCACAAGTACGAGAATTAAGTCAAAGACAGGGATTAGATCAGAATTTTGACTACGAAAAATTACGAATATTTCTAGGGGGTAATCCCTATTTAATTCGTCTTGCTTGCTATCATATTATTCGGGGTAATTGTACCCTAGAAACCATTTTAGCTACTTCGATTAAGGAGGAAAGTAATATTTTTGCAGACCATCTTAAACGTTTACTTTCGCATCTGCAATACTTAAAGGGCAATTTAGCGGCTATCTTTGCTAAGGTAGTGATGGCAGAAAAAGACATAGAAATTGATTTAATTGCCGCTTTTCACCTAGAGAGTCTCGGACTGATTCACCGACAAGGTAAGTTTTGCCGAGTGAGTTGTCCTCTCTACCGTCAATATTTTGGCGAATATTTCCGGCAACGTTCTGTTTTTTTGCCGCAAAAAACTTCTATCCTCGCCAAAAAAATTACGCTTACTCACTTTGATACTTCCGAAAAAAGTCGCTATGCTATGTAATTTATAGTACGTTAGGCGCTCGACTAACACAGCGCACGAGTGCTAAAATTATCACCATAAACATCCTCAACAAAAATCAACGATGTCATTATGAGGGAGTGATACTAAATACTGTTTAAAAAGTATAGGAGAGTGGCAAGTGGGTTTTTAAAGTTCGAGTAGAACAGGTTTCTAGTTCCTGTGTTTTAGGAATAAAACTTTTCGTACTCATCATGATCGCCAATCCAAAACCAGGTCACTGTATCCCCTGACAGCACTCCCAAAGCTCGATGACTCTTCGTTACACGCACTGACCAAATATCTTCGTCGCTGTCAATACACTTAAAATGTAACGATGGATGAAACGGATTCTCCACCCATAACCGATATGCTTTTCTGGCTCCGGCTTTGACTGCTGGCTTCAAGTCGCGATACTTCTGCCAAAATGAAGGCAATGTTGCGGAATTCATAGCTGCTCATAATCCATCGGTGCGGACAATCCTGCCGCAATCTCTTCTTTGGCTTTTCGAGCTGCTACGACTAGATTATTCTTCGTCTGTTTAAAAGACTGATCCCATCGTTTTTCTTCTTCAATTTCTGCAATATAAGCTCGAACGTACTCTACTAACTGCTCTTGAAGCTCATCAGGCAGAGACTCAACCATCTTGATGATCGTGGTAATAGCGGTCGAGGGCATGGTATCTATCAGCGTAGTAGGTTTTCTCTATTCTACAACGTCCACCGCAAACCAAAAATGATATGATTTTTGTGTCCTCTGTGGCTTTGTGGTCAATTAGCCTCGCTCAAAACCAAACAATTTATAATTGAAGAGCGAGGTATTTATGGGTAAAGAAGAAGAACTACTTGAACAATGGCGAGAACTGACACCGGAAAAGCAACAAAAAGTTTTACAATTTGTTCAAACACTGAAATCTAAGTCGGAAACAACAGCACCAATTAATTAGGAGTCTAACCCATGAGCGGCCCCACCATCGAAACCGATTTAGGAAAAATCCTAGACCAGATTAATCAGAATCTTAAAGAGACCAATCAGAAGCTAGACGCGCTCCAGAAAGATGTCACAGACATGAAGATTGTTCAAGTCAGATTCGAGGCCGAAGTCAAGGGAGACCTCAAGGCATTACAGGGAGAATTCAACACCTTACAAGGTGATCTAAAAGAGATTAAAGGCTCCCAGAAAGCCCAAATTTGGGCATTAATCACTATCTTGGCAACAGCAGTTATCGGAACTGTTATCCGCTTTGTGATCACTGTTCCCCCTGTTAGCAACCCCTAGCTCCCACTGCCGGGGAACAGGCTTCTAGTTCCTGTTTGATATTCAGGTAGAATCAATGATATAATTGGTGCGTTACGGCGGATTGTTAATTTTATTTTTTTTGACTGGATTTGTAACCGACTAAGGAAGCCTACATTCTTTCCTCTCATCTTCTCTCAATGAGATCATCAATTTTTTTTAGGTACTTAATCAAATTCCTCCAGATGATTTATGAGTATCCTCTACTGTCTCAATCCCGAATGTTCCCATCCTCAAAATCCGACTCATTATCGCTATTGTCAAGGATGTGGCGGAAATTTAAGCCAAAATACCCAATCATATTCTTTTCATAGCCGTTATCTCATTGTCGGGGTTTTAGGACAAGGTGCATTCGGGAGAACTTATCAAGCCGAAGACTTGAATTTTAATCGAAAACCCTGCGTGATTAAAAAATTTATCACTCAAATGCAGGGAGCGGCTCTTGAAGAGTCTAAGGAGTTATTTCAAAGAGAAGCAGAAAAATTAGACGAATTAAAACACGAACAAATTCCCACCGTTTATGATTACTTCTCGGAAGGAAACTCTTTCTATTTAGTGCAAGAGTTTATTGAAGGAGAAACCCTGCTTCAAGAATATCAAAGAGAAGGAAGATTTAGTGAACAGAAAATCAAGGAAATATTACGGGAATTATTACCAGTTCTTGCTTATCTCCATTCTAAAGGATTGATCCATCGTGACATCAAACCGGATAACCTGATGCGTCGTCGGAGTGACGGTAAATTGATGTTAATTGATTTTGGGGGAATTAAAGAGCAAACCTCCCAAATGGGGACAGGTTTATACACTCCGGGTTATGCTGCTTATGAACATATCATGGGCCAGGCAGTCGCCGCTAGTGATTTATATAGTTTAGCCGCTACCTGTGTCCGTTTATTAACGGGATGTTTACCTCCGGGTGACAGTAGCTTAGTTGATCCAGTTTATGATGTGGATGAGAGAAAATGGTTATGGCAATCAGTATTAAAATCTCAAAAACGATCAATTAGTGATTTTTTGGCGAATATCTTGAACAAGATGCTAGAAGATAAGTCTAACCAGCGCTATCAATCAGCTTCGGAAGTTCTGACATTGTTGAACAATCCTCCCTCAAGTGTAACTGTAGTACAACCTCCCCCCGTTTCTGACCTTGCTATTGCCTACTTTAGTCGCGGACTTGCTAAGTATAATTTAGGAGATAATCAAGGGGCGATTGCCGACTACAATCAAGCCATTAAACTCAAACCTGACAATGCTATTGCCTACCATAATCGCGGATGGGCTAAGTATAATTTAGGAGATAATCAAGGGGCGATTGCCGACTACAATCAAGTCATTAAACTCAAACCTGACAATGCTATTGCCTACCATAATCGCGGAGATGCTAAGTATAATTTAGGAGATAATCAAGGGGCGATTGCCGACTACAATCAAGCCATTAAACTCAAACATGACGATGCTAGTGCCTACTATAATCGCGGAAATGCTAAGTCTGATTTAGGAGATAATCAAGGGGCGATTGCCGACTACAATCAAGCCATTAAACTCAATCCTGACTATGCTATTGCCTACTATAATCGCGGAGTTGCTAAGTATAAGTTAGGAGATAAACAAGGGGCAATTGCCGACTACAATCAAGCCATTAAACTCAATCCTGACGATGCTGATACCTACTGTGTTTGCGGACTTGCTAAGTATGATTTAGGAGATAAACAAGGGGCAATTGCCGACTACAATCAAGCCATTAAACTCAATCCTGACGATGCTGATACCTACTATAATCGCGGAGTTGCTAAGTATAAGTTAGGAGATAAACAAGGGGCAATTGCCGACTACAATCAAGCCATTAAACTTAAACCTGACTATGCTAGTGCCTACTATGGTCGCGGACTTGTTAAGTATAATTTAGGAGATAAACAAGGGGCAATTGCCGACTGCAATCAAGCCATTAAACTCAATCCTGACGATGCTGATACCTACTGTGTTCGCGGACTTGTTAAGTATAATTTAGGAGATAAACAAGGGGCAATTGCCGACTACAATCAAGCCATTAAACTCAATCCTGACTATGCTATTGCCTACAATAATCGCGGAAATGCTAAGTATAAGTTAGGAGATAAACAAGGGGCAATTGCCGACTACAATCAAGCCATTAAACTCAATCCTGACGATGCTAGTGCCTACTATGGTCGCGGATTTGTTAAGTATAATTTAGGAGATAAACAAGGGGCAATTGCCGACTACAATCAAGCCATTAAACTCAATCCTGACGATGCTTATGCCTACTTTATTCGCGGACTTGCTAAGTATGATTTAGGAGATAAACAAGGGGCGAAGGATTTTCGCCAAGCAGCAATTCTCATTTTGAAACGATTTTGCGTTGTTTCAGCGATCTAGAGGTTCGTTAAAGAATTTTAACCCCTCTAGGTGCAAGGGTTTTAATGTCATGAAACCTTAAAATGAGAATTGCTGTTCGCCAAGCCGCTAAACTTTATCAACAACAAAATAATCAAACCTGGTATAAAAATTCTCTGGATAGACTAAAAGAATTAGGTGTTTCCAATTAAATTCTTGTAGGGAATTAACACCGTTAAGTAGCTTTTAGGGTGCGTGTTTGTGCGTATTTAAAGGAAATTTGTTAATAATTAAATTATGATCGCGCCGTAACGCACCTTCTTAAGAAAATTGCTGCGTTATGCTATCACTAACGCACCCGACAAGAGCCGCTACTGTGTCCTCTGTGTGTGGAGTGGTTTTTATTATGATTATTTAACTGCTACCGCATATCCCCCCGCAGTAATCTCTCCCTAGTAACAGGTTTCTAGTTCCTGTTTGATATTCAGGCAGAATGAATGATATAATTGGTGCGTGGGGCGTGGCTCTCTCGTGCAAAAGCTTGTTACCTGTAGAATATAACGATCTCAGGTCTTTTATCAAGTCTAATTTTAGTGGTTTTGCTCCCGTAAACATCAGCTTTTCAGGCACTTGATACCTAATACCTCGCTTTATCAATAAACAATAATTTGAGAAAATGAACCAAAAAACTTACCAACTAACCTTAAACTTTGACCAGATTTTAGATTTGGTTAAACAACTCCCAGAAAGTGACAAAATACAACTCAGTAAAGAACTCGAAAAAGAAACTTTAAATCACAAATTAACCCAACTTTTAGAAACCTTTAAAACTGATGAGCTTTCCCTAGAGACAATTACCGAAGAAGTGGAGGAAGTTAGGGCTGAAATTTATGGACAACAAGCCACCGATTAAAGTTATTATTGATACTAACCTTTGGATTAGCTTTCTGATTGGTAAACAGTTAGCCAGTTTAAAATATCTACTGATTGAAAAAACTCTTGTGCCGATTTTTTCTCCACAGCTACTTAATGAAATTAACCTTGTTACCAAAAGACCAAAATTACAAAAGCATTTTCCCCAAAGTAAAGTTCAAGAGTTACTTGAACTTTTAAGCATAATTGGGTTATGTATTGAGACTAAATCAAAAATTAATATCTGTAGAGACGCTAAAGATAACTACCTTTTAGCCTTAGCCAAAGATAGTCAAGCTGACTTTTTAATTACAGGCGATCAAGATTTATTAATTTTGCAACAATTTGGAATAACTAAAATTGTTACTTATCAACAATTTTTAGTAATCTGTAGATTGGGTTGACGTAAGGAACCCCAACTCAATTATTTAAAAGTGTTGGGTTTCAAAGCACGTTCAACCCAACCTAGGATAAGACTTTATTGATGATCCCTGTCAATCAGGCGATCGCAATTTAATTGATGCCCGTAATATGTTGTAAAATCGTATCTAATTTTTGGTTAATCTCATCACGAAACTCTTCAAAATTAGATTGAAGCCGATCAACTTTATCTTCAAGATGATCAATTTCCTCATAGATCCGATCAAAACTCCGGTTTAGCTCTCTTCCTGTCACTTGGGTATCTTCCAGACGCTCCAGGCGCCGATTAAGACTCCTCAATTGACGCTCCACTTCATAATTTTTATCGTTCGGTTCCTGAGCTTGTGCCATAGGGAAAATCGTTGAATGAGAACACCTTAACTCAATTATCTGTTAACTATTGACTAAATAAAAGATTCTACTTCTCTTAAATCAGCTTGTAGGGTGCGTGTTTGCGCGTATTTAAAGGAAATTTGTTAATAATTAAATTATGATCGCGCCGTAACGCACCATCTTAAGAAAATTGCTGCGTTATGCTATTACTAACGCACCCGACAAGAGCCGCTACTGTGTCCTCTGTGTGTGGAGTGGTTTTTATTATGATTATTTAACTGCTACCGAATATCTCCCCGTTTAGTGTGATTAACTTCCAATCGAACTTTAAAAACCAACTTCTCAGTTCTCACTTTCCTTTATATGAAAGTTTACCTGATAAATATCCCCTAATTTCTTAGGCCATAATTAAAACTCAATAACTTTAACCATAGGCGAGGATTGTCTTTTTCTAGCCAGCTTTGGGAGTTTTTTAACCATTGGGGAAACCAACCAGCAAAAAGCAGATTTTTGACTCCATCAAGGCTAAAATCGAGATAGGAACCCAACCAGCGAATTAAATCCTGACTACCGGCCATTTCTGCTATCCATAACAGTAAAGTGGGGTTTTTTCTGGCCGCTTTAATTGCTAAACGGCTAAAGGTCAACCAATCGGTTTTATCTTTAATAAAAGTTTCAGAAACCTCCGGCGGTTCGTCGGCCAATAAACCGAAAAATGTGTTTAGCATGGCGTTAATTCTTTGGGGGGGTAGGGTTTTTCCCGTAGGAACCATCATTCCTTTAGAAAATAACCAAGTTACCGCCACATTACTTTGATAGGCCCGCACGTTTTCTAGGTCTTTAGCTGTTAGTAAATCGTGTTTTAAGGCCGTATCCAAAAGATGGGTTAAGCGCTCTAAATTACGCACCAAAGAACCGAATCCAGTAAAGATTAACGGTGATTGCAGGGAGGCGGCATCCCCAATAGCTAAAATGCGATTAAAGGAGACAATTCGATCTTTTTTTCCTGTGCTAAAATGCCCCGGTATATAACCAAAAGTGGGTTTTTTCCAAGTTAATTTTTCTGGGTCACACTGTCGATATTCTGGCAAAATAGTAAAGAAATCTTCGTACATTTCCAACAGAGAACCAGGGTTATCGGGATGGACTTGATGATAGTGAAATAGATAGAAGGTTAATTCTTTTCCTTTCCCCGGAAATAATTCCCAAATTAGTTGTCTGCCTTTAGAAATATCGCCATGGGAATTTAAGACATCGCCATAGTGAGAATCCCACACCACCGGATCGAATCCTTCTACTACTGCCCCCACCGTCGGACAGACACTATCAAAGGCGCGCACTCCGTTTAATTGCCAAGCAATGGCAGAAGCGGAACCCATGGCATCAATCAATAAACGGCCTTTTATCTGTTGAATTTCTCCACCATGATTAAGGGTGACAGTAACACTATTGGCGGTAATATCAGCCTTGATAAATTCCGTTTGATCGAGAATTGTACCGCCATGATCCTGTATTTTTTTAGCGCAGGAGCGGAGCAATTTATCGGAATTAATGGCGATATTTAAAACCGTGGGAGTATGGAGAATCTCCGCCTTCAAATGGGGGGGATTATTGCCATCAAAAAACTTATTAAAGCCATCGATGTATTCTTGGAAGATTAATTCCTCGAATTCTTCGGCCGTAAATAGACCTAAATTAATTAAACTTTGAAACTCCGATCGAGAGATATTCCATTCCCGATTCATCCGTCCGAAAGGTAGTCTTTCTACTAAGAGGACTCGATAACCTAATTTGGCCGTCTGTGCCGCATGAATTGCCCCCAAGGCACCACCAATATAAATTAAGTCGTAGGCGATGGGATGATCATTTTCCTCACTGCTAGAGAAAATTACTGGCTGCGGTTGTTGGGGATTTTTGGCACTGTCGCGCCAACGTTTTTCCCACCAGTACAAGCGTTCTAAGTCCGCCTCCCCTTGCGGCATTTTGCGGAAGTAATGAACCGTTAGGGGGTAGTCCGCTTCTAAATCTGTAAAAATTGAGTGATTTTTTTGATCGATATTTGGTATCGTGTTATACTGCGGCGGAAAACGCTTTTGTAAAGCTCGATCGAGCTGCTGAGTCAGGGATGTTTCTCGGTCATGCGATCGCTCACCCCAGCGGAAAACTTTTAAATAAGTAGTCCGTTGCAGCGTCCAGACAAAAATCGACAATTCGATCGCCTCCGATAAGCGCAATCTCACCCCGTTAGGTGTATTTGTCTTGACACCGCTTCCGGGTTGCCAATCGGATTGTAACCACTGACAAACGGCGATCGAGTCAGGAGTCGGAATTTCTCTGTAAAGTATTTCTTTCATCTTGATTTAGTTGTTAAACCCAAAAATCGTCTGATTACGCTAGACTACACAAAAAGTTTTCTGAAAAAAGTTTAAAAAACTTTACACACCTAGATTAATACACAGCCTACCCCATCTGATTATGAATTATCCCATCCCGACTACCCCCGAAGAAATTGCCGCCCTCCGACAGCGTCCCGTCGATGAGGAGATGATCGCTGCCGTGATTGCGGGAATTATTAGAATGGCCCGCGCTCAGGGTCAATCTCTCGATGATCTGACTGAAGAAATTCTCGCAGAAGACCCGATTTTAGATCAAGTGCAACGACGTTGGTTAAGTCAGCTTTTGACTAATGCTTGGCAAAATTTAGCTGGATGGGTGTAATTGAGCGATGGAATGGCTAACAATCACTCTCGCTAGTGTTTTGACCCTGTTAACCCCCGCAGGGGCAATTATCGATACGGTTTTAGCCCATACCCTTCGCTCCCAAGTCCAAAAAGTGGAACAATTAGCCGTGAGAGTCGATAATACTCCCAATTATCAGGCTCTGCAAGGCAAAATCGCTCGAGTTCGCATTTCTGCACGGGGAATTTATCCCCTTGCTGATGTTCGTATTGAGAAGATCGAGCTAGAAACTGAGCCAATTAGCCTCGATTTGCGGCAATTACAGCAAAAAAACGGCAGTTTAGCCGCCGCACTGCGCCGACCGGCTGCGGGAGCATTGCATCTTGTCCTCACGGAAACTAATGTTAATCAAGCTTTACAATCGGCAGCGGTCAAAGAACAAATTCAGACCCTGATTAATCATCTGATTCCCTCTAGGGGAGAATTTGGTAGCACAAAATATCAACTTAGTCAAGCAAATTTTAATTTTCTTAATAATAATCGAGTCACCCTCAGCCTGCAGCTAGAGACCCAAAGGCCAGACGAACCAGCAGCCAGCCTCAATCTGAGCTTAGAAGTGGGATTTAAGCTAGTGCAGGGGCGAAAAATCGAGCTTATTGAACCCACAGCCACTCTTAATGGTCGTCGCATCTCCTCGCGCCTTCTCAAGGGGTTTGCCGAGGGTATATCCACCCAGTTAGATTTAAAAAACTTCGAGAAACAAGGAATTATCGCCCGCCTTCTACAATTGCAGATCGACGATGATAAGCTGAGTATAGCCGTCTTTGGCAGAATTGAACCTCGATCGGGGAACCCCAATTAAATTTAACGGTCAGAAAAGATGAGATCGGAATTATGAATTATGAATTATGAATTATGAAGTGGGGTGGTGGGGAGATGGGGAGATGGGGAGAATAAAAGCGTTCGACTGAATAACTGATAACTGATAACTGATAACTGATAACTGATAACTGATAACTGATAACTGATAACTGATAACTGATAACTGATAACTGATAACTGATAACTGATAACTGATAACTGAATTATGCCTAGTTCTCGCTCTAGTGATAAAATCTCTTTGCCTTGGATAATTGGTATCGGTCTCGCTTTATTTACTGCTGGTGGGGCCACTGCTTGGTTTGCCGTCCATCACCTATCTTCCCCCCAGAAAACTAGCGAAAACCCGATTGAATCTCCCAGTCCGGCGCCGATAAGTCAATCACCAATTGTTAAACCAGTTTCTCCCGGTCCAGTGGAGACAAGTCCGACAGCAACTCCGGCAGCTATTCCTGTTAGGGAAAATCGACGGGTTTATTGGTTAAAAGTGACTGATACGGGTAATCAATTAGTCACCCAAGAAATTACCGTTCAAAAAGCAGATAGCGACGACCGAGAGTTAACAGCAGTATTGAAGATTCTATTAGCTGGTCCAAGTAATCCTCAGGATATGACTACTATTCCCCCCGGGACTAAATTACTTGATTTAAAAGTAGATAAAACGGGAATTAAGATTAATCTCTCGCGCGAGTTTGGTAATGATGATGGTCCTGATATGTTGATCGGTCGTTTGGCACAAATCATCTATACTACTACTAGCGAGGATCCCAATGCCAAAGTCTGGATTCAAGTGGAAGGAAAACCCCTAGAATTATTAGGAGAAGGCCACGGTATTGAAGTTGCCCAACCGATGACTCGTAAGTTTTTTAAGGAGAATTATCAATTGTAAGTTGTCCGCGCATTTCAATGGTTTGTTGCGATAGCGAATTGAAGTTAACTAGGGGGATTACTGGGGGGATAGGGAAAAAGAATTGGATAGGGAATTTTAATTCCTTCTTGCTGATAGCGTCGGTGTAGGAGTTTAATAAATTCGTGTTTAATGGTGAGATGTTGAAAAAATTCTTCTTCTACCACCTTGAGATAAACTGTTAGCACAATGCTATAGTAATCGAATTTACGATAAAGGATCAAGGGTTTATAGTTACCGAGGTGAGGTTGCAATAACTGAGCGATTTCTTGCATAACTTCTAGGGTAACTTTTTCGACTTTTTCTAAGTCACTATCGTAACTAATGCCCACTTCCACGGGAACCAGTAGGGAGTTATCTGGTAAACTATAGTTACGGAAACTAGAAGAAATGATCTGAGCATTGGGAATGACCAAAAGATTATTGGTAATTTCTTCGATGACTGTGCATCTTAAATCCACATCTCGCACATAACCAGCTTCTCCCGTTCTCAGTTCAATATAATCTCCTGGTCTAACTTTTTTAGAAGTGATAATATTAATCCCTGACATTAAATTAGCTAAGGTATTTTGGAGAGCTAAACCGAGGGAAACACCCCCAATACCAAAGGCAGTAAGCAGGGGAGTTATCGAAATGCCAATCGAGCTTAGAATAAGCAAAAAACCGCAGCTAAAAATTATAACTTTGGCGAGAAATTCAAATAGGGAAGTGAGGGAAGAAATGCCATCATCTCCCGTGGTATAAACTCGTAATATTTCCACGGATAATTGAGCAACAACCCAAGTAGCTGAAGCTAAAAAAGCCACTAGCAGAAATGTTTTGCTCAGGAGAATCAGGGAGGGAAAGAGGGGAAGATTGGGAAGGGAGAGGGCAATATTTAACCCCAAAAGTCCGAACCAAAGTATGCTTAATCCACGAAGGGAACGTAAAACCCCTTCCGAGAAACGCAGGTTTTTTTCTCTGGCAATCGATAAAAGTTGACTGACAACGCGCTTTTCTACGAGCCATCCCAACAGCAGGAAACTGAGGATGATGGTGATAGGTAAGATAATATAGGGCCAATCTTCCAGTCTGGTTAATAGGTTCATTGCTAGAGGGTTAGAAAAAGATGCAGTTTTGTCTTATATTATTCTCCATTTGCCTATCTCTAGCAGCGGCGGTGGAATTTTCGGACAAAAAGTTGCAAAATGTAAAGAGGAACTCATCTTTTCTTCGGCAGCTTTCGTGAATAGTCAGTTATTTAAACCAAAATTCGGGCTTTATCGATTCTTAATGGTTATAATCGTGGTTTTATTGCTGATTAGCACCTTTTTAATTGCTTTTCATCTGGCTAAGATGTCGGATCCCTACATTAAAGAGGTGTTATCCCGACAAGGTAATGTCAGTCGCGGTTACGAAATCTTTCAGATTAACTGTGCTGCTTGTCACGGTCAGTTTGCTGATGGCATCGTCGGACCAAGTTTAGAGGACGTTTCCCATCGCAAATCGAGAATTAGTCTGATTGAACAGGTAATTAGCGGTAAAACCCCACCAATGCCCAAATTTCAGCCCGATTCTCAAGCTATGGCCGATTTATTGGTTTATTTAGAAAATCTTTCAAAAAACTGACTTGAAAGAGGGTGTAGGGTGTAGGGTGTGGGGTATGGGGTGTAGGGTGTGGGGTGTGGGGTGTGGGGTGTAGGGTGTGGGGTGTAGGGTGTGGGGTGTGGGAATTATAAATTATAAATTATGAATTGGGGTGTGGGGTGATGGGGAAGTGGGGAAGTGGGGAAGTGGGGAAGTGGGGAAGTGGGGAAGTGGGGAAGTGGGGGAGTGGGGAATTTCAACTAAAACCCCAACACCCCAAAACCCTAACACCCTAACACCCTAACACCCCAACACCCCCCGCAACGCGCACGCAGTAACCACCCCAAAACCAAACCCCTGAGCGACTGATAAATTTTACTTATATAGAAAAATTTTGCTTCTATTTGGGTACGCTAGTAGAGACACTTAACGATAAATACTTATGTCTTGGCATTCCCAAGTTGAACCGGCAATTATCCAAGGAGATTTCTGGCAAGTTAGCCAGTTTTATCAAGAACTGATAGAAAGAGAACCCCTAGAAATTAGTCATTATTGGTATTTAGGATTAGCCTATCTTTTGGAAGCTAGGGAAGAAGAAGCACAAACTACTTGGTTATTCGTCCTCAGTCAAGGGGATGAACAGGAAATGACTGCGTGGACAGCAGATTTAGTCAATATTTTAGATGGGGAAGCGCGAAGACAATTAGAGTTAGGCAATTTAGAAACCAGTTGGTTAATTCGAGGACATATTCGCGAGATTAGTCCCGATAATATTGATAATTTACTGCGGTTTATTTTATTAGCAATTGATTTGAATTATTTTGATCAAGAGCAGTTAAAAACTTGGTTATTTGTTGATGTGTTAAAAACAAATGATTTCCAGAGTCTAGAGTTAAGTTTATTGGAAGAAGTTTTAGAAAAATTTCTCGATTCTCAGATACCAGAAACCGTCCCTTACTTAGAGGCAATATTTCAATCTAACTGTCAGCGACAAACTTTTATCAAAGTAGTAGAAGCTAAAGTAACTTCTCTAGCCATTAATAATAAACCATTGGCTATTGATATTATTAATACTTGTTTAGCAGTAGAACCAGAGCAAATTTATCTGTTAGCTGAACTTTATCAATGTTATTTTGATAATCGAGATTTTCCCGCTGCTATCCAAGTAGCTAATCAATTAAAAACAAGTTGTCAAGGGTTGCCTTCTCAAGCTGTCGCTGATTTTATTGCTCTTTATGTTAAATTATTTAGTGGTAATTGGGTCGATATTAAGGCAGATATTGAAGAATATACAGAATCCTTGCAAAAAAGTATCACTAATCGAGAATGTCCAAGATTATTGGATAAACCATCCCTAACAATTTTATCCCCTCTAGTTTATCTAGAAGATAACCCAAGAAAAACCCGTTATATTAATAATTGTGTTGGTCAACTTTTTCAGGAATATGTTCGCAATAAGTATAACTGTCATCCCTGGCAAAAATCGACTATTAAAGATACCAAAAAAGTTCTTAAAATTGGCTATATTGCCCATACTTTATATAATCATTCTATCGGATTAATCTCTAGATGGTTAATGAAGTATCATGACTATAACCAGTTTCATGTATCTTTATACCTAGTATCTCAAAAAGAAGACCTTATCACTGAAAATGATTTTAAAAATCGGGTAAATGCCTGCTATAATTTACCTTTTAATCCGTCGCTAATTGCTGAAAAAATTAGTCAAGATAACATTGATATTTTAGTAGATTTAGACAGCATCACTAATAACACAACTTGTCAAGTCATGGCACTAAAACCCGCACCAATACAAGTGACTTGGTTAGGTTTTGACGCGTCAGGAATTCCAGCAATTGATTACTATCTTGCTGATAATTACGTTTTACCAGCAGCTGCACAGGAATATTACCGAGAAAAAATTTGGCGCTTACCTAATTCCTATATTTGTGTGGATGGTGTCGAGGTTGCTTCTCCCTCTCTCCGAAGGGATGATTTAGGGATTCCAGAGGATGCAATTAATTACTTAACCGTACAAACGGGGGTTAAACGTAACCCTGAAACTATTCGACTTCAGCTACAAGTTTTAAAGGCAGTTCCTAATAGTTATTTGAGTATTCAAGGGTTAAGTGATGCTAAATCAGTAGAAAAATTATTTTTCAAAGTTGCCGAGGAAGAAGGAATTAATTATGAGAGATTAAAAATCTTCCCCCTCTATCCCACAGGAATTTATCGAGCAAATTTAAGGATAGCTGATGTGGTTTTAGATACCTATCCTTTTACGGGAGGAATGACGACTTTAGATGTACTGTGGATGGGGATACCTTTGGTTACAAAAGTTGGTCAACAATGGTCATCGAGAAATAGTTATACTTTAATGGTTAATGCGGGAATTAGTGAGGGTATTGCTTGGAGTGATGAGGAGTATATCGATTGGGGAATTAAGTTGGGTAAGGATGAACAATTGAGACGCAAAGTTATCGCTAAATTAGATGAATCTAGAAAAACTTCACCGATTTGGAATGCACGTCAGTTTACTAAAAATGTGGAAAGCGCCTATCGTCAAATGTGGCAAATCTATTGTGAAAGTTAATCAGGGAGAATTAAACCATGTCTTGGCAAAATGAAGTTAAAACCGCTTTAGAAAACAATCAATACGATATTGTTAGTCAGTTTTATGAAGAACTGATAGAAAGAGACCCCTTAGAAATTAGTTATTATTGGTATTTAGGATTATCCTATCTTTTGCAAGGAAGAGAAGAAGAAGCACAAACGATATGGTTATTCGTCCTCAGTCAAGGGGATGAAGAGGAAGTGATGGGGTGGACAGCAGATTTAGTCAATATTTTAGATGGGGAAGCGCGAAGACAAGTGACGCTAAAAAATTGGCAATTAAGCTGGGTAATTCGTCAGCATATTTACCAGATAAATCCAGATAACCTAGAAAATTTATTATATCTAGTCCTGTTAGAAATTAAGCTAGAATATTTTTATCCTCAAAAACTTAAAGATTGGCAAATAGTTGATTTAATTAATTCGGACAAGTTAGAAACTTTCGATACAAATTTACTCCTACACACAATCTATAAACTTCTAGATTGGCCAGCGCAAGAAGTTTTAGATATCATCATAACCCTTTTAAAAATAGAGTCACAACAATCGGCAATATTGGAAATTATCGAACAACATATTGAAAAGATTTATTATAGCGATAAAACTAATGCTTTTATTTTGACTCTTAGCTGTCTAGATATTATACCCGATCGCTTACCACTTTTGTATAAAATTCATCAATACTATTTCGATACTGGTAACTTTGAGTTGGCCATGGAAACTGTCAATAAAATCAGGAATTTAGCCAGTGATAAAGGATCAAAACTGGATAGTGTTTATCTGCTACTCTATACGGAACTTTTAGCAGGTAATTGGTTAAATATTGACAATCAAATCCAAGAATATTATCAAGCAATTCAAAATAATTTAGAACAGCATCAATGTCCAATTAGAAATCAAGCTGAGGTTATTTCTATCACTTCTCCCTTAGCTTATTTAAAAGATGACTTAGTGGGTAATCGCTGGTTAACTAATCAGTTAGCTAAAGTGTTTCAAGAGGCAGTTAGAAAAAGATTTAATCAGGTTACTATCGATTCCCAGAGACCTAAAGATGTCAATAAAAAGCTAAATATTGGCTATATTGCCAATACTTTACGCCGACATTCCGTTGGGTTTTTAAGTCGCTGGTTAATTCATTATCATCAACGAGACGACTTTAATATTCATCTCTACCTAGTCAATCAAGTCGAGGACGATATTACGGAACAATGGTTTAAAAATAAAGTGTATAAGTATGATAATTTACCAGCCAATCCCCAAATTATTGCCGAAAAAATTAATCAAGATAACATCGATATTTTAGTAGATTTAGATAGCATCACTAATGATAACACCTGTCGAGTTATGGCCCTTAAACCCGCACCAATTCAGGTGACATGGTTAGGACTAGATGCCGCGGGAATACCTGCGATTGATTACTTTATTGTGGATGATTTAGTTCTAGAAAAAAATGCCCAAGAGTTTTATCAAGAGAAGCTTTGGCGCTTACCTAACTGTTATCTGTCCGTGGATGGATTTGAAATCGGAACACCAACGCTAACCCGACAGGATTTAAACATACCGGCAGAGGCAATTACTTATTTAACTTTGCAAGTGGGATTAAAAAGAAATCCTGCCACAATTCGCTTACAAATGCAGATTATTAAAGCAGTACCCAACAGTTATTTATTAATCAAAGGTGCAGGAAGTGAAAAGCTTATCAAAGATTTATTTATCAGCATTGCTAAAGAGGAAGGAATCGATGAAAATAGATTGCGCTTTCTCTCAGGAGTTGCTAAGGAAGAAATTCATCGCGCTAATCTCCAAATTGCCGATGTGGTACTCGATACCTATCCCTATAGTGGTGCAACCACTACTCTAGAAACTCTTTGGATGGGTATTCCTGTAGTGACAAAAGTTGGACAACAATGGGCCAGTCGTAACAGTTATACTTTTATGACTTATGCGGGAATTAGCGAGGGTATTGCTTGGAGTGATGAGGAGTATATTCAGTGGGGAATAAAATTGGGAATGGATGAGGAATTAAGAAAAAAAATAGCCTTGCAATTGCAAGCTTCTCGTCAAACAGCACCGCTTTGGAATGCACGTCAGTTTACTAAAGATGTGGAAAATGCCTATCGTCAAATGTGGCAAATCTATTGTGAAAGTTAATCAGGGAGAATTAAATCATGTCTTGGCACAATGAAGTTAAAACCGCTTTAGAAAACAATCAATACGATATTGTTAGCCAGTTTTATCAAGAACTGATAGAAAGAGAACCCCTAGAAATTAGTCATTATTGGTACCTAGGATTATCCTATCTTTTGGAAGCTAGGGAAGAAGAAGCACAAGCTACTTGGTTATTTGTTTTCACTCAAGTAGAAGAACAGGAAACTGATTCATGGATGCTAGAATTAAGCAATATTTTAGCAGCCGAAGCTAACCGACAATTAGAGTTAGAAAATCTAGAAATCAGTTGGTTAATTCGTAAACATCTACAGGAAATTAATCCCAGTTATCTCGATAATTTACTGCATTTAACTCTCGTTGAAATTAAATTAAATAGATTTCATCCTCAACAACTGCAAGAATGGCAAATACCAGAATTAATTACTCAGGGTTCAGTTAACTCTCAATTATTGGAAAGGGTAGTAATTGCCGTCATACCTTACGCTCATGAATATACCATAGAATTAGTTCGGTTAAGTTTACCCTATCTTGACAATTCTCTAGAATTACTTAATCACGTCATAACTATTACCGGAAGCTTTGCTTTTGAGAAATATCAACCTATTTATTCCGTTGACTTAGCGGAAGCTTTTCTTCCCCTTTATCCCGAAAGTTGGTACTTAGCGGTTAATCTGTTTTGGTTTTATATCTCTTTACCTGACTATGAAAAAGCCATAAATTTAGTCAATAAGTTGCAAGATAAAAGTCAGACCATTGATTTAAAAATGTTTAGTCAATCTCTTCTCTTTAATGCTTCTTTGCGATCCTCAAAATGGAATGACATTCCTAGTATTTGTCAAGAGTATAAACATTTAATTAGACAATTCTTACAAGAAAAACCTCAAGATATACATCCCTTAGTGCGGGAAGCGTTACTAACAGTTATGAATCCGATTTCTTACTATGAAGATAACCCGAAAGAGAATCGACTAATTTTAAATCAGATTGGCAGTTTTTTTCAAGAAACCTACAAAGCAATGCTAGGTTTTCAGGAGGAAAGTTTTGACAAACCTAGAGAAGATAATGCAAATAAAAAACTTAAAATTGGTTACATTGCCCAAAGCTTAAAACGTCATCCCGTGGGTTTATTGAGTCGTTGGACTATTAGTTATCACAATCGTGAGCAGTTTGATATTCACCTTTATCTGGTGAGTCAACCTGTGGATGAAATAACTAAAAAATGGTTTTCTAATCCCGCAGATAAAATCTATCATGCTACTGCTGATTCCTTAGCAACCTACCGCAAAATTAAAGAAGATAACATCGATATTCTGATAGATTTAGATAGTGGTACTGGAGCAATTGTCGCCCAAGTTATTGCCCTTAAACCTGCCCCTATTCAAGTTAACTGGTTAGGTTTTGATGGTTCCGGTTTACCCTCAGTAGATTATCTTTTAGCAGACCCTTATGTATTGCCAGAAAATGCCCAAGAATATTATCAAGAAAAAATCTGGCGTTTACCTGATGCTTTCGTCGCTGTGGATGGGTTTGAAATTGCAGTTCCTACCCTGCGAAGAGAAAATTTAGGTATTAATAACGATGCGGTTATTTATCTAAGTTCTCAAACAGCAATTAAGCGTAATCCGGCGATGATTCGCTTACAAATGCAAATCATCAAATCCGTACCTAATAGTTATTTCCTGATTCAGGGAGTTGCTGATGCTAATTCCCTCTGGGATTTATGCTGTCAAATTGCTGCAGAAGTTGGGGTAGAAACTAATCGAATTAAGATGCTTCCTCTCTATAATACGGAAACCTACAGGGCAAATTTAGCCATCGCTGATGTGGTTTTGGATACCTATCCCTTTAATGGTGGTACAACCACCCTAGAAACCCTCTGGATGGGAATTCCTCTGGTGGTTAAAGTGGGGCAACAATGGTCATCACGCAACGGTTATACTTTAATGATGAATGCGGGAATAACTGAGGGTATAGCTTGGAGTGATGAAGAATATGTGCAGTGGGGAATTAAGTTAGGATTAGATCAAAATTTGAGGGAAGAAGTCCGTTATCAATTACGTCAATCTCGTCATACATCTCCCCTCTGGAATGCTAAACAATTTACCAGAGATTTAGAAACTGCTTATCAACAAATGTGGAATATTTACAGCCTTTCCCATCAAGATGAAGTCTAACCTAATTTGCCATCGACGACCGAGGACTGACTCCCCTAAAAGGAAAACTTCCTACCTCATCATTAAGATAACTGCCATAGATGGGAGAAAATCCCTACAGATGCTAGATTTTGATAGCAAATTTGTTTTTAATAGTGTGATTAACTCCCAAGTTATCGATTGTTTCTCCCCACTCCCCACTCCCCACTCCCCACTCCCCGCTCCCCTATACCTTTTAAACAGGATTTAGTATTAATGCCCACATTCCGCACCCTAAGCTGTCACAGAGAGAAATTACGGAGAGAAAAAATCAAAGTGAGCATAAAAATAAACATAAGGAGCGAAAAAAGGCATTTGAGAAACAGTAAAGC
>VYLQ01000150.1_pt1 | contig 42864 bp, 37 predicted proteins | sample 5115351 | NCBI WGS metagenome assembly VYLQ01 (sample SAMN12291776, study PRJNA351875) | freshwater metagenome | isolation source: freshwater lake | place: USA: Michigan, Lansing Lake | collected 2013-08-14 | reverse complement strand
AAAGGAAAGAATTACCCAGCTTTAAGGCACTGGGTAAGGATGGACTGTGTCGCTTGCTGTTTTACGAGACTAGACTTTTGTATCGGCTTTTAACGGACAATTTGGTAAAGTGATGTTCGGTATCGCTCAATAATTGAATGGTTAAATTATGTTTTTCAATAAAACGACAGTGGGACTTTTCTGAATCGGGACTAACTCCCAAAATTACCGCGTTTAATTGCTGAAATTGCGGCGACAAAGCGGTAAAATCGATCGCTTCTGTGGTGCAGCCCGGACTGTTATCTTTAGGATAAAAATATAAGACCAACCATTGACCGGCAAAATCTGCTAATTTGCTAATTTCGCCTCTTTGGTTGGTGGTGGCAAATTCCAGGGCTTTTTCTCCAACTTCTAGGGTCATTTTTAGGAGTGTAAAGGCAAAAGTAAGAAAGGAGCGAGGGAGAGGGAAAGCAATAGCCAGACTTGATAGTTAAATCCAGGAAGTTCCAGTTTTTCTGAATCGACTAAAGCATCAATTCTCTCTAATAAACGACTATTTAAGGAATGCTCATTGAGAGCGACACAGCAACTAGCGGAGAAATTTATTTCTGCTACTTGATTAACTTTTTCTGCCACTAAAAGCAGAGATTCAGCTAATAGTAAATAATCTACTTTTCCAGAAGCGTACTTATCGGCGCGCAATTCCCGCAAGAAGACCAATTCTGACCATAAATTCTCGCTATTGGGCAGCCAAAAAGACATCGATCGCAGCCAACCTAACCAGAAAAACCAGAAAGTGTCATGATATTCTTGGTGAGCTTGTTCGTGGGCTAAAACTGCTTGTAAATGTTCTTGATCTAAGAGATTTAATAATCCTTGGGTTACAATCAATTCCGACTTCCAGAAGCCAACTCTGGCACTGTAGGGAAAATCCACTGCTAAAACTCTCGCCTTCTGACTGGTGATTTTTTTGAGGGGGTAACTGCTAAAAGCCCGATGGGTTTGCCAAGTTTGATAGGCGAGTTTTATCAAACAAAATATAGCAAAAACTAGCCAAATTATAGCACTAAAGTAACTAATTAAACTGGAGTTATAGCCCAACATTTGCCCGCCATAGCCCATACAAACCACCGATATAACTGTCATTAACAGCAGCAAAGGAGGAAAGAGGAAGAAAAATAGCGTTGTCTGCCAACGACGCTGATAGCTGGGCAGAAACCAACGTAAACCAATGGCGATAGTTAATGCTAGTAATAACATTAAACTGTGCATTAGCGTTCTCCCCGTTGTTGACGAAGGGTATCTAAACGAGATGCGATCGCTTTTAATTGTTCGACAGTAGCAGTATCGAGACTATCGGCAAAAGAAGCCACCACATCCGCATTACCAATAGCCAAAAAACGATGTAATTGTTCGTAGGCTTTAATTGCCTGTGCTTGTTCCTTAGAAACCATCGGTTTCCAGTAGAAGATCCGACCCTTTTTATAACAACTTAACCAGCCTTTATTAGTTAAACGACGCAGTACCGTAGTCACAGAAGTATAGGCTAGATCTCGTTCTGGATCCGCTAAAATGCGATCGTGGACATCCTTAACGCTGACGGTTTCCAATTCCCAGACAATATTGAGAATTTCCGCTTCTAGGGGGCCTAGGGATAACTGTTTTGGTTGATAGGTCGGCAATTGAGCCATAGTTACACAGAAATGAAGATTACTTTCCTGATCATAGCGGCGGATATCGATCGCCTGATAAAATAGCAACGGTCTTTTATATTATCTTTATGTCCACCGAAACTAATTTAACCACGACTACGGGTGCTGATGCCATCGATGTGGCGATCGCTAATGGGATTGATTTTGATGGTTCCCCGATTCCACCGGCAAAATTAGAACTTTATCACCGGGTAATGGGTTTGGAAGCAGGACGACAAAGGAGCGGGGTTTCTAACACGATGAGATCGCGAATTGTCCGCATCGGGGCCAAACATATCCCCCAAGAGGAATTAAATCAGCTGTTGTTAGCCGCCGATTTTGCTCCTCTCAAGGAGAAAGAAATCGCTTTTTACTATATCAACTAAATTGCCAAAGCCTTGTGGCTTCAGCCCAAGGATGAAAACCATTCTTGGGACTCTATCAATCAATTTTCCCGGCCGAAGCAGCATTGACTATAAACTTGCTAAAACCTCTTTAGCGGCGGCCAAAGTCCGTTCGATATCGGCCTCTGTGTGAGCTAGGGAAGTAAAACCAGCTTCAAACTGGGAAGGAGCTAGATAAACGCCTCTTTCCAACATTCCCCGGTGAAAACGACCAAATTTAGCCACATCGGCCTTTTTAGCATCTTCATAGTTATGCACGGGGGAGCCAGTGAAAAACATTCCGAACATGGCACTAATATGACCCCCAAAAACGCTATGACCAGCATCTCTAGCCACTTTCAGCAGCCCTTCAGTTAAGGATTTGGTCACTTTCTCGAGATATTCGTAGATGCCGGGGCGCTGGAGTAACTCGAGGGTTTTAATTCCCGCCGTCATGGCCAAGGGGTTGCCGGATAAGGTTCCCGCTTGGTACATCGGGCCAGCCGGAGCGACCATAGCCATAATATCGGCCCGACCGCCGTAGGCCCCCACTGGCAGCCCACCGCCGATAACTTTGCCGAGGGTGGTTAAATCGGGGGTAATGCCGAATTTTTCCTGAGCGCCACCGTAGGCGATGCGGAATCCGGTCATTACCTCATCAAACATTAATAAGGCTCCGTATTCCTTGGTTAATTCCCGCAATCCTTCTAAAAAGCCGGCATCCGGCACGATAAAGCCGGCATTACCCACCACTGGCTCTAAAATCACCCCGGCAATCGAGTCGGGATTCTCAACAAAGAGGGCTTTTACCGCTTCCAGGTCATTGTAGGGGGCGGTTAAAGTGTTGTTAGTGGTGGTTTTGGGAACCCCCGGCGAGTCGGGCAAGCCCAGGGTGGCTACACCAGAGCCGGCTTTAACCAGGAACATATCGGCGTGACCGTGGTAACAGCCCTCGAATTTGATGATTTTATCCCGGCCGGTAAAAGCCCGCATTAAGCGCAGGACGGACATACAGGCTTCGGTGCCGGAATTGACAAAACGCACCATTTCAATGCTGGGAACGGCATCAATCACCATTTCAGCGAGAATATTTTCCTGGACACAGGGAGCGCCGAAACTGGTTCCTTTGTCTAGGGCCTGGTGCAGGGCGGCAATCACTTCGGGATGGGCATGACCACAGATAGCCGGCCCCCAAGTTCCCACATAATCGATATATTCGTTACCGTCCACGTCGCGAATATAGGCCCCTTTGACGCTTTCAAAAACGATGGGTTGACCACCGACGGATTTAAAGGCCCGCACGGGGGAACTTACACCCCCCGGCATTAATTTTTGAGCGGCTGTAAAGATTTCTTTCGATTTTGTTGTTTGATACGAAGATGTGCTAACCAATCCTGTCTCCTTGTCTACTTGAGTCTATCGGTTCCGGGAAAGCCCCGGAGTTTTGTTTTGTTAACTTCCTGCTGCTTGTTCCATTTTAAAGATCACTGGCCTACATTTGACGCAATTTTTTCCCTAGGAAAAGTGCTGGTCGGCTCAAGTCTCGCTATTCTTAACTTGTAGCTTGATGGTTAACAGTTGATGTAATCGGGTGAGAAAGGGCGAAAATTTCACTGTTGACAATTTTTCCACAATCTTTTCAGAATTGCAGGAAAAACCTAGCAATGGCCGAAGTTATTGCTATTGATAGATTTTAGCCCGGAAAGAGCGATCAAAAAAAGCTCCGGTTTTCCACAGATTTTCCACAGGGGAATTCTTGCTATTATTTTTTAGCGTACAAAAAAACTATTCCTGCTATGAAATTTACCAGTAGTCAAAGCGAACTCAACAGCAATTTATCCCTAGTTAGTCGGGCCGTTGCCAGTCGTCCTACCCATCCGGTGTTGGGCAATGTTCTCTTTTGTGCCGATGAGGAAAAGGGCGAAATTAGCCTGACTGCTTTTGATTTGAGTTTAGGGATTCGCACCAGTTTTCGGGCCGAGGTGGTGGAAGGGGGCAAAATTACCCTGCCGGCAAAATTGCTGAACGATATTGTCTCTCGTTTGGGAGAGGGGGAAATCACTATCTCTGTGGAAGAAAACGAGAATGATGAGGAGCATAGTCTCGCTTTCCTGAAAACCGCCTCGGCACAGTTCCAAATTCGCGGCATGAAGGCCGATGAGTTCCCAGAATTGCCCACGGTGGCCGATGGAGAAATTGTTAATTTACCTATAGTTGCCTTGACAGAGGGACTAAAAGGTGCATTGTTTGCCGCTAGTGGCGATGAAACTAAACAGGTGTTGACGGGGGTGCATTTAACTAAAACCGTCGATTGTCTAGAATTTGCCGCTACAGACGGTCATCGTTTAGCGGTGGTACAAACTCCCCTAGAGGAGGTAGAAAGTGCCTCTGGTGGCTTTAATGTCACCATTCCGGCCCGGGCCCTGCGAGAATTGGAAAGAATGATGGCAACAAAACAAAATATCGAGACTATTACTCTGCACGTGGATGATTCTCAAGTCATCTTTGAAATGGGGGAACAGAGGTTAACCAGTCGTAAGTTAGAAGGGGCCTATCCCACTTATAATCAGTTAATTCCTAAATCCTTCGAGCGTTCTTTGGTTTTAGACCGCAAACAATTAATCCGTTGTTTGGAATTAGTGGCGGTTTTAGCTGACCAAAAGAATAATTTAGTCAAGTTTAGTCTCGATAGCGAAAATGACCGTTTATCCCTAGCGGTGGAATCTCCCGATTTGGGTAGTGCCAAAGAGTCCATGGCGGCGGAAATTCAGGGAGAAAGTGGCGATATTGCCTTTAATGTTAAGTATTTGATGGATGGTTTAAAGGCTTTACCCAATAATGAGATCCAAATGCAGTTAAATGCTAGTACCCAACCGGTTATTTTTAGACCCTTGGGAGGTTTAAAGATGACTTATTTGGTGATGCCGGTACAAATTCGTCAGTAACTTTTACCTAGAAGGGATTATCAGCAGCTTGTCTAACAATTAGGGGTTGTTAGTCCCAACCCCTGAAAATACTAATTAAAAGGTATCGCGAGAATCTGGAAAAGGAAAACGAGTGCGATAACTGTATCCTTTGGATTATAGCGATAATCCGATTTTGCTTTCGAGAGTAAATCCGTTGAGTAACGCACAGAAAACGGGTTTCTCCGAGAAACCCGTTTTCTACTCATGCAAGTCTTATGAATTATGTTTTTTTTTGCAGGTATTGTCTGAAATTTATCCCTAAAAAAGGAAAAGTTGACAAAATCGATTTTAAAAAACTGTTTTTTCGATTGGTTAGTACCCAGAACTGACATTTAACCCCAAAAACCCCAGGGCAAGCGCATCTTAACAATGCTTGACAAAATGAACTTTATGTGGGTTGCTTACCCAGAGAACGATTCAGGAATATTTGAGGAGAATTTGCCATCTCAATTGTTAAGCAAAAATCGACCGAATGTTAAGATTTCGCAACTATTCTGATTGACTGGTATCACCTGAAATACCCACGCAGATCACAAAATTGGCCAATTGTCAATAGCTTTTGAGATGCTCTCACCCTGCAAAAACCCCATAAATTTCTAACAATATCAGCAGAAAAGAGTTAATATCTTAAGAGATCGCCTGTACGACATTATTACCTTTCTCTACCCGCACGACAGACTTATGGTTACAGTTAATCTGGATGCTTTAATTCCGCGAGAAGACTTTGAAATCAGAGCCAGCACTAAAGCAATTAAGAAAATAGATTCTATCGCTATTAGGGATATTACACCTGATTCATTTTTTTTTCCCGTTGTTCGTAAGCCCGACTTTCAAAGAGAGACGAATGAATGGGATCAAGAACGAGTATGTCAGTTTATTAAAAGTTTCGTAGAAGGTGATTTGATCCCAGCTATTATTTTATGGCGTAGTGAAAGTGGATTAATTTTTGTTATAGATGGCAGTCATCGATTAAGTTCATTGATAGCGTGGGTAAATGATGACTACGGAGACGGTGTAATATCAAAGCCTTTTTATAATGGTATTGTTCCTGATGAACAATTAAATATAGCCGATAGAACCAGAAAACTGATCGATAAAAAAGTTGGATCGTATCAGAACTTCAAACTAGCTTTAGAAAAGCCAGATAAAGTTAGGGATGATATTGTCAATAATGCTAGAGAGCTAGGAGTATTAGCAATTCAGCTTCAATGGGTTGAAGGAAATTCAGAAAAAGCTGAAGATTCCTTTTTTAAAATCAATCAACAATCTACTCCGCTTGATACAACTGAAATTAAGCTGTTGATATCCAGAAGACAGCCAAATAGTATTGCAACACGAGCAATTATAAATAGTGGAACGGGGCATAAATATTGGTCAAGATTTTCTGAGGAAAAGCAGTGTCAAGTAGAAAAACTGGCTAAAGAGATTAATGATATGCTATTTCAACCATCTCTGCAAACTCCTATTAAAACTTTAGATTTGCCCGTGTGTGGAAAGCTATACTCTAATGAAACCCTATCAATGATTCTCGCTTTTGTTAATATTGCCAATCATGTTGAAGATGAAAATAAAAAGCTTCAGAATGATGAAACAGGAGACACAACGATAAGGTTTTTAAAAAACAATAAAACAGTTGTTCAACTGTTTAATAGTAATCATGCTTCGTCTCTTGGCTTACATCCGTTACTGTATTGTTATTCTCGAACCGGAAGATACCGTACGGTTTCTTTTCTCGCAACTGTTTATTTTGTTATCAAGCTAGTAGAAACAAAGCATTTAAATGACTTCATAGATATCCGAGCAAAATTTGAGCAATTTTTATTTGAGCATAATTACTTGGTTTCCCCAATCATGGGAAAATATCGCTCTGTTCCAAAAAGCTATAAGCCTATTGCTAATTTTTGGCTGAAAATTATTGAAGAGTTAAAAAACAATAAAACAATAGATATTATTCTACAGGATATCGTAAAAGATAATAATCTTGACTACTTAAAAATCGGACATATCCATAATTCGACAGCTTCAATCTCAGGAACATCAAAAAACTTTAGCCAAGATCAAAAGAGTGAAATTTTTATCCTAGAAACATTTTCCCAAGCTCCACGCTGTCGAATTTGCAACGGACTGATTCACTGTAACTCTATTTCTATCGATCATAAAAACCGCAAACGAGATGGAGGTTCGGCAAATGTAGATAATGGACAAGTTACCCATCCTTATTGTAATACAGGCTATAAAAACTAACTTTATTTAACGAAAATCGAGGATGACAATCATGACGAATAATATTCTTGATCGCATTAATCTCAGCGACTTAGGAAAACGACTCAAACAAGCGAGAGAACAGCGCGGCATGACACAAGAAGCGGCGGCAAAAATTATCGATGTGGCGCGGACAACCCTAGTGGCAATTGAAAAAGGAGAGCGCCGTCTCAAATCCTCGGAATTAGTGGAACTCGCTCGCGCTTACGGCAAAAGTGTTAGTGATTTTCTTGTCTTAACCCCTCCGATTGAATCTTTCGAGGTACAATTTCGTTCCGCTTCTCGTCGTGGTGAAGCGGAAAAAACGGAAGTACAGTCTGTGATCTTGCGCTTCCAAGAATTCTGTCAAAATTACCTTGAATTAGAAGAACTAATGAAGTCGCCTTTACCCCGTAACTATCCCCCCGAATATCATCTAGATGATACTTTTCCCATTAATATTATCGCCGAAAGTATCGCCAATGCGGAAAGACAACGATTAGGTTTAGGAGATAAACCTATTCCGCTATTACGAGAGATTTTAGAACAAGAAGTGGGGATCAGAATTTTTTATCTGCCCATGCCTTCCCAATCGAAATGCTCGGAAATGTATAGCTATAATGAAACCGTAGGAGCTTGTATGGCGATTAATGCCAATCATCCGCAAGAACGCCAATTGTGGTCATTAGCGCACGGTTATCTCCATTTTTTAGCCCATCGTTATCAACCCGTGATCGATTATCTCGATGAATATCAAAGAATGCCTAAAAGTGAACAATTAGCGGAAGCTTTTCCGAAATATTTTCTCATGCCCACCAGTAGCTTACTGAAACGTTATAATGACATTAAACGATCGCAAGGTAAATTTACTCCTACCGATTTAATTCACTTAGCTCATTACTACGGTGTTTCGGTACAAGCACTATGCTATCGATTGGAAGAAATGCAATTGCTGCCATCGGGTACTTATAACAGATTAAGGGATAGTGGATTTAAAATCCGAAAAGCGCAACAGGAACTAGGCTTAGAAAATAATCCTAATAAATCCTACGATTTAACTCCTACTCATTATCAACGTTTAGCGATCGAGGCTTACAATCGAGAACTAATTACTGAAGGTGCTTTCGCTCATTTTTTAGGTGTTGATCGCCTAGAAGCTCGTCGGCTCGCCGAGAGATTGCGTGAACCATCACAGGAATTAACCGAAGACTACAGAGATATTGATTTAACTAAAATCAAATAAGCAGGGGAGAGGCTATTAACCTTATGCTGAAGCGATCCTCCCCTATTGTTTTCGATGCCTGTTGTGTTTTTAATCTGATAGCTTCTGGTTGTTTTTTAGAAATCATTACGGCTATTCCCATTCAAATTATGATCGCGCAAACAGTTTGGGAAGAGGAATTGATTAACTTCGATCGCTTTGAAGAAAGTGACAGACTCCAGCTAGATGAATCGGTTAATAATGAAATCATCCAAATTGTTGATTTTGAATCCGAATCAGAAACTGATCTTTTTGTCAATTATGTCGCTATTTTAAAAGATGATGGAGAGTCGGCAAGCGGAGCGATCGCTATTTCCAGAGGCTGGGCAATTGCGACGGATGACAAACAGGCAACGAACTTATTTCGACGGGAAAAACCAAACCTAGAAATCCTCTCGACTCCTGAAATTCTGCAATATTGGGCGCAAAAAAATAAGATTAGCGATCAAGATTTGAAAAACGTTCTCAAATCGGTTCGAGTCAAAGGACGATATTCACCCCCGCGAGAACATCCTCTGGCGAATTGGTGGGCGAGCATTACCCAGAATTAGAAAAATACTGGTATAATTCGTCAAATTTTTCGATAATTTTCCCAAAAAACTTGACTTTATCACTCTCTCGTGCTTTAAATGTCTGATCGATCCATTGCCTCGATAGAGAAATAAAAAACATCAAAGCGAACGTCAACCGCTCAGTGGATAGTACAGGCCGAGAATACCATATCCACTCCCCGCTCACGCCCGAAACCGTAGAGACAATCCTCGGTAATCGATAGCCCGTGGGAGATCACCTTCCCCCCTCTATCCTGGTATCAGTTCGGGTTAAGGAAATTTTGCCATGACTTCTAGAGGAGAATCAGGGTTGTTGCTTATCCCGAACTCAGGTTAATTAATACCAATTATCCATCGACTGGAAAATTGAGGCATCGGGGAACATAGTTGGATTACCACTTGCGTCGATTTTTTGCCGTAATTCTCGCAGTTGTTTATTGCCGATGAGAAAATCACTTTCTACTAATTGATAGGGCAGTACATTATTATCCAAAGCATACACTGCCGTGATGCCGGCAGCTACCCCAGAGGACCACTCGAAGGAATGGACACGATAGGCGGCCGCAGCAATATGACTAAGGGCGATACTTTTCCCCGCTATCAGTAAATTATCGATTTTTTGGGGAATTATAGCCCTTAAAGGTATCTCAAAAGGGTAAGCTTGCCCTTGTCCCCGTCTTTCTCCTGCTTTTTCTGTATTACCCGGTTTTTCGGGGGGATGTTCCGTCATGCAGGGGTGAAAATCAATCGCATAGTGACCGATACCAACGGAATCGGGGTAAATAGTCGATCGCTTGCGTTTAACGGCCTTGTCAGGGGATAATGTGCCATCAAGTACGGAAAATCCCTCTAATCCTGCCAAGGTGGCAATTAAGCGCCGATATTCTGCTGGGGAAAGATTTTGACGATAGAAATCGCTTTGAAAATTTTGTCGGGAAATATCGATTTCTGTGACGGTAAAACCAGCGGGGAAAGTCAGGGAAGGACGACCGATAATCCGTCTTGCTTCCCGAATATAGGGATATTTTGACAAACCGTGGGCAGTTCCCATGGGAGAATCAAAACCGGAGAGATAACGGTTATTCAAATGGGGAACTTTTACCCCGTCTCCTAACTGGGAATCGGTGGTTCCTTCTACTAACCAATAATAGTAGGAAATGGCGTGTTCTTCGCCCCTCGCAAGGGTTTCGGTGCGTAATCCTCCCATCCATCCCCCCGGAGATAACTGTCCTAACTCTTGCAACTGTTCACGGGTGTAGATAAAGTTATCTTTAGCAGTCCCCGGACGGTAATCATTTCCCCAAGTCCAATTCTGCATGGAAATATCCCCCGGGACGGGTTCGGTAAAAGTAATTCCCCCAAAGGTTTTCTCTTTACCCAATTGCGGACTCCAGATACGACGATAGGTGAAAACGAGGTCAAAATCGGCTAATCGCGGCAATTCATAGCTAAAATAGGGGGCATAGCGTTCATAATAAACGGGTTTCTCGTGGGTTTGTGGTTTTTCTGTTTCCTCCATGGCGAAGGTATAGGTAAAACCTTGGGTACAGTAGGGGTCTCCAGTGACGCTAGAAGAAGAAGGTTCGAGATAACTGCGCTTATCGACACCTAAACGGTAGGGAATATCTGATAATCCGATTATTTCCCCGGTTTCGGTCGCTTCAATCACATACCAATCTGCTAATTGATTCGGTTGGGAGGATTTGGGGACAAAACGGAGGATTTTCTTATCAAAACGGGGAGAATTTTCGTAGCGATAGATATCCTCCATTTTTTGCGATAAAAACTCGGTATTTAGGGGAGGAGTTCCTTTTGCGGGACTATGTTGAATAGCAATTACACTGGTAATCTGTTGACCGGTACCGCGGTTGGGTAAAGTTTCAATATTTAATTCTTTGACTACTGTGGAGGGAAACCATTTCAGGGTTCCTTTACCTTTTTTGGCAGCGTCTTGTAACTGTTGAAATAATAATTTATGTCCATCAAAAGGGAAAAAACAAGACCCGCTTACCCAACATTCTCCAGGGTTGCGTTTCCCATAATGCTTTCTAATTCTTTCCCTAAATTCTAGATAACCTTTCGGGAAAAATAATTTTTCTCTTTGTGTCCGTCTTTCATCTAATGCGGAGGTTCCCTGAGAAGATATCTGTCCCCCCACCCAGTCAGTAATCTCGGTTAAACAGACGGTTTTTCCTAACAATAAAGCTTCGTAGGCTGCACCAGCACCGGCTAAACCACCACCCACCACCAGAATATCACAGCCGACGGTTTGATCCGGTTCTCGCGGGGGGTACGCTAGGGTAAGGGGAGTGAAAGCTTGTAGGAGAAATAATCCCAGAGAGAGGGATTTAAGAGGAGTAAAGTGATGATTGAAAATTTTGGGTGACATTATTGACAAATATCAATGTTGTGGCTGAGAGTTTCTTCTTTCTTTGAAGAAGTAGCCAGAGCATCTGTTCCTGAAATCCTGATGGTTTTTTTTGGGCAATATTGAGAACTTTGTGGTTCGATGCTGGCTTTTGAGAGATTATACACCTCCAAGCTGACAATCGATCGCTTTTCTGGAAATGTTTTGACAAAATAGAGATATCCTGACTCGGTGTCATTCCCTTTGTTATTCCCTGTAATCCTTCCTAAGTTAAATTCAAAACAAACCCGGGTAAGACATCTTCCCCGGATAAAATCGCAGGTAAATTAATAATTTCCACATCGCTATTTAGTCGGTAGATTTCCACCTGCTGCTGTTGAGGATTAATCAACCAACCCAAACGTAAACCACTGGCTAAATATTCGCGCATCTTTTCCCGTAAAGAGATTAAGGAATCAGTACGAGAACGTAATTCAATCACAAAATCGGGACATAAAGCGGGGAACTTTTCTCGTTCTTCTGCGCTCAAAGCTTCCCATCTTTCCCGTTTTATCCAAGCAACATCAGGAGAACGATATCCTCCCTTTGGTAAACGAAAAATTGTCGAAGAACTAAAGACTTTACCCGAATTACTTTGACGATTCCAAATCGTTACATCAGCAATTAAATCAGCTTCTCGATTACCACTATTTCCACCCACGGGAGGCATAATTAATAATTCTCCTTTTTGATTACGTTCTAAATTCCATGTTTGATTAGCCTGACAGAGATGATAAAATTGTTCATCGGTCAGATTAACTGTCTCTAGATTTAACACTACAGTTTCCATAATCGCTTCTCCTTCTTGCTACTTTATACAAGATAACTTAACTATAAGAATGGCTATATCGGTGATTCATCTCAACCTATTTACCTAATTGACTCTCTAAAAATTCTGGCCAATTGGGATTAGTGGTGTCTAGGGAAATTAGATAGGGTTGTTCCTTTTCATTAAAAGGTTCTGTTTTCTCAATTTGGGCATTTAAAACCCCGATAGTAGCGTCAGAAATATCACCTTTTCTAGCGGCAATACGTTGTTTTAAAACTTCTATAGGTGCGTGACAATGGACAATATGAAAAGGAATCCGTAAATTTTGGGCATAGGTTAATAAGGGTTCTCGCCAAGCATATTTATCGTAGCGTGCATCGAGAATAACCGGATAACCTAAAGCTATTAAAATTTCGGCTAATTCGGCCAGTCTAGTGAAGGTTTTTTGACTCATTTCCAGACTATATATGTCTAGACTTCCTGTTTGATTTAATTCAATTCCAGCCAAATGTTTGCGAACTGCATCGGAACGAATCTGAATAGCATTAAGATTTTTAGCAATTACTTTCCCTATGGTACTCTTACCCGATCCAGAAAATCCCGACATCAGAATTAATCTCGGTTTCTGCGGTTGTGTGTACTGCCAAGCTAATTGATAATAATCCTGTGCATCTGCTTTAATTTTCTCGGAAAAACTGTCACCATCAAGCAAAAAACTATTGACTTTTGCCCTCACATATGCTTGTCTGGTCAGGTAGAGAGGCAAGACTTTTAAACCCTCCCAGTCCGCGGTTTGTTCTAAATAAGTATTCACAAATAAATTAGCGAAATCTTCTCTCCCCCTAGCGGTTAAATCCATCGCTGTAAAAGCCATATCATACATGACATCAACGAAGCGAAAAGATTCATTAAATTCTATGCGATCAAATAATTGTATTTCTCCCTGCCACTGACAGATATTATTTAAATGTAAGTCGCCGTGACATTCGCGAATCATCCCTTTTATTTGTCTTTCCTCTAACCAATCTCGGTGTTCTGCGAAGAATTTATCTGTATAAGCTTTCGTTTCATCGTACTGTTTTTGGGTTTGGACAAAATTAATATATTTCTCAGTTTGTTGGTAGTTTTCATTAAAAGCTTGTTTAATAATTTCTAAATTGCCAAATTGATTAATGTAGGAATTAGTCAGAGCTTGCCGATGAAATTGTGCCACTTTTTGAGCCAAAGACTCTATAGCTTTTTCCGTTAGTTCTCCCCGTTCAAACATTTTACTCAGTAAACATTCTTGGGGAAACTGATTCATTTTTAAAACGTATTCGATCGCTTTTCCTTCTCCATTTAAACTTATCCTACCCTGTTGATCATTAATTGACAAAACTTCCAGATAGATATTGGCGGCAACTTTTTTATTTAACTCTAGTTCCTGTTCTAGATAATATTTTCTCTTTTCTAAAGTGGAGAAATCTAAAAAATTATAATTAACTGGTTTCTTGACTTTATAGGCATAATCTCCTGTCAAGAAGATAATGGAAGCATGGGTTTGGATAATTTCAAGGGGAATTTTGACAGAATGAGGATAAAAGTCGGGATTTTTTAATTCTTCGATTAATCGGTTGCTATCCATAGGGAAAACTCCAGTCGGCTGCATCTCATTTTTGTAAATCTACTAAGTTGGGATTTTTAAAGGGAACCCCTCGGTTAAAATTGGGCGTTATTTCTGATTTTATCACTCAATCTCGTCCCTTGTGGGATTTTACCCCGCACCCCCCCGTTGGGGAGTGGGAAATGGGGAGAAGGGAGCAGGTTTTTAAAGTTTGATTGGGAGTTAATCGTACTATTAAAAACGGATTTGGTGTCAGATGTCCGTGGAGGAAGTACCTCTCCCAAACGCTGGAAAGCATTAGCTTTGCAAGTGGGATGCTGACAACGGGTTGTTCATACATTTGTACCAGTGTGAGGATGACTGATAATTGCTGATTGTCGGTAAACTGTTGACTATCTAAATTACTCGTTAAGACTGCATGGGAGCGGGGTCAGCTTTAAGCGAAGGAATTAGGGGTAAAGTTAGTTTTAGATAATTTTGGCACCGGCTATTCCTTCTTAAGTTATATTTATAAGTAGGGCTGGCTGAATAATGGTAAAACCCTTTTAAAATAAGGCTTTTGACCTGTTAAAATCCAGTGTTCATGCTGCGAAAATCGGATTGGGACATTCAAAAACCTGGCATTATTCTTTCTATAGTACACAAACTGGTACAAAAAGCAGGGCAACAAAGCCTGAAACGACCGGCTACTGACTCGGAGACGACCGACTCCTAACCCCACCAACAAACTTTTTGCCGCAAACCCTAAGTACCCCCTCGACAGTTTGAAGATCGATCGAACCTTTATCCAATCTTTACCATCAAAAATCAAGGATTTAGCCATGTTATCGACTATGATCGGCCTAGGGCAGAATTTGAAGAAGTACAAGGATTTTGGTTTACTCAGGCCTTGAAACCAGAAGATGTGACACAATTGCCGTTAAGTAACGGTTCCGAATCACACCCAACACTTTATTGAGAAGATAAATTAACTTAAAGACGAATAAGCCATGGCTTTTGAGGGAGCATATTAACTTATATTTTTGTCGAGGTGCCGAAAAAATGATTAATAGTCCATCTAATTCCCGTTATCTCCTCATTGTGGAAGATCCTCAAGGTAGAAGAACAATTCCCCTAGAAGAAATGAAATATTCTCTCGGCCGTAAGTCCGATAGTCAAATTGTTCTTCGCTCCAAACACGCGTCTCGCTATCATGCGACTTTAATTAAAAAGAGTATTGATCGCCAAAAATTTTCCTATTGGATTCTTGATGGTGATTTAGAGGGAAATAAAAGTCATAATGGTATTTATATCAATGGCTCTAAATGCTTAGTCCATGAATTAAAAGATGGTGATTTAATTAACTTTGGCTGTGATATAAATGCCAGTTTTCATTTAATAGGCAGTCAAGAAAAAATAGAGCAAGCACCAGTTAAAAGTCCCGAACAGGTACGAGCGAACCTGACGGACAATGAAGCAAATTATAGCCAGAATAACCTCCATGGGAAAAGTACCTTAATTCTCGATCAGTCCCAATCCCAGATCATTAGTTTCGATAACAGGATTCAAGACGAATCTTTTCTAGATGTTCTCACGGATTTACCGAATCGTTCTTTCTTTAATGAATATCTCTCAAGCGCTATAAGTAATGCTAGAAAAAATAATAAACTGATCGGGCTTTTATTATTGGACATAGAGCGGCTAAGAAATGTCAATAATCAACTAGGTTATCGACTGGGAGATAAACTATTAAAAATCCTCAGTGAACGTTTAATAAAAAATTTGCGGTCAGGGGATATCGTCGCTCGTTGGGGAGGGGATGAATTTATTATCCTGCTGCCACAAATTAATAATGCTAATGATCTGAAAAAAGTTAGTCAAAGAATTATTAAAACCCTAGAAAATAATTACGAAATCGAAAATCACTCCCTAGCCGTGCGATTAAATTTAGGTTCAGTTATCTGTCCCCCCGACAGCACAGACAGAAAAGTAATTTTACAGAAACTGGAGGAAAATTTAGTAGCGGTCAAGAATAATATAAATAATAAATACCAGAAAGATTCAGTTAATGTTAACCCGAAAAATCCTCGTAGTTCTAAAGTTGAATATTTTCTCTATCAGGCAATCAGAAATAATGAATTAGCTCTTTACTATCAACCGCAAGTTAATATTACTCGGGGGCAAGTGGAAGGATTAGAGGTATTATTGCGCTGGTTACACCCTCGATTCGGATTAATCGCTCCTAATCGTTTCTTACCCTTAGTCGAAGAAAGCGAGTTAATCCTTGAGCTTAATCGTTGGGTGCTGAAAAATGCCTGTCAACAAGCACAAATATGGCAGCAGCGAGGATTATTATACACTCCCATCTCGCTCAATCTGTCCCCGCACCAATTGCGCGATCCCCAGTTCCTCACCATCCTCAAAGAAGTCTTGACTGGAACCAACATCGGGCCTTCCTTTCTAGAGATGGAAATAACCGAGACAAGTTTGCTAGAAAATAGCGGCGAAACTGGTCGAATTCTTGGGGATTTAGAGAAATTGGGTATTAGTATTGTCCTCGATGATTTTGGCAGCGGTTACGCTTCGATCGCCTATCTCGGTCGATTTCCCGTGAAAAAACTGAAAATAGAGCAATCTTTAACGAAAAACCTGAGTAATAATCCCGATACCCGTTTTATCTCGTCATTGCTGGCGATAGCGAAAAGTTTTCACTTAACAGCGATCGCTAAGGGAGTGGAAACCCAACAACAACTAGAAATCCTGCAAGAATTAGGTTGTGAGAGAATCCAAGGCAATCGCATCAGTTGCCCCCTAGCAGTGGAGGAAATGACTAAATTTCTCCATACCCACCGCAGCCTGTCAGTAATCAGTGATCAGTGATCAGTTACCAATTATCAGCTCTGGGTTTTTAGTCAGGGGTATTAAGTGAGGAGGACGAAATAGCATTAACAGTGCTGTCTTCTCACTGATTACTGATTACTGATTACTGATTTTGGTCACTGATTCTGGTATCAAATAGTTACTCATCGAAAATTTTGGGTGGGAAACCCCGCCGTTCTAGGTTGGCTTTACGTTAGAATTAAAAAGACCGTTTGTGTAAGACAGTACATGGTTTTTTAACCGTGGTATGCAACGGTGGTTGAAGCAGAAACTTAAATCGTGAGGTTTAGGAATCGCCGCACTTTTAGGGCGGCGAGGATGTCAATCTAGCGTGAGGCTCTTGCCGAACCTGTCAGCAGCAGCAATTTGTGGCGGCGGGGTGCTGCTGGATCCAGAGTCTGGTTTAATTAGGGGTGGCTGAATAAATCTAAAAACCTTGTTGGGTAAGACTTTTAGACTTTTGGGAAATCAAAAAGTGCCTTAGCTAGGAGGGAGCGGGGGGAAAATTCCAGGACTTTTTCCCTGAAAATTAGCTAATTTACCAGATGAAAATGGGGAAAACCCTACACCCTACACCCTACACCCCACACCCTACCCCCACGAGAAACTTTTTCAGCAGACCCTAATTACCGAAAAATTGGGTTTAAAGCCTCGCCCTTTTAGGGCGACTTGATATGATGTATGATATTAAAAATAGCGGGCAGGGTAAGCAACCGCTTAAAAAACCCAGTCATCAACCGATGAACGCACCTTGAAAACTAGAGTTATGGGGTTCTATAGGGGAATGCTCCTATAGGTAAAAGCTCTCAGCGTCAAGTAACAAAGAAACCAATTATTTTAGAGGTTTTGAACTGTATCGTAGGGCATACGAGAACAGGCTTCTGTAAGGGAGCGAAAGTCTGAGGAGAGAACCACCTCTGGGTTGGGTTTCGCCAGGAATCTAATTCAAGTGGACTCGTTGAGCCAGAAATTCTCAGCAGTGATGCTAGAAGAATCCACGTCCGTTTACGGCGTGGGGTATGTCAAATACTATGGGTTAACAATTAGTTGTGTATTTAGAGGGAAACTATGGCCAATAAGCCAGAGCGCGTGGTTCTAATCGGTGTAGCTGGGGACTCCGGCTGTGGGAAATCTACTTTTTTACGTCGTTTGACCGATTTATTCGGGGCCGAGTTTATGACAGTGATCTGTTTAGATGACTACCATTGTCTCGATCGCAAACAGAGAAAAGAGGTGGGTGTCACCGCACTCAATCCAAAAGCGAATAACTTTGACCTGATGTACGAGCAGATTAAAGCTCTCAAGCAAGGTCAAGCCATTAATAAACCTATTTATAATCATGAAACGGGGATGATCGATCCTCCCGAAATCATCGAACCGAATAAGGTAATCGTGATCGAGGGACTGCACCCCTTATATGATGAACGAGTCCGGTCCCTATTAGATTTCAGCGTTTATCTCGATATTAGCGATGAAGTCAAAGTTAACTGGAAAATTCAACGGGATATGGCCGAGCGCGGTCACACCTATGATGATGTGATGGCGGCCATTAATTCTAGAAAACCCGATTTCAGTGCCTATATCGATCCCCAAAGACAGTACGCTGACGTGGTGATTCAAGTGCTACCCACCCAATTACTTGAAGATCACGAAAGTAAATTACTACGGGTCCGTTTAATCCAGAAAGAAGGGGTGGAAAACTTTGAACCCGCGTATCTGTTTGATGAAGGTTCCACCATCGATTGGCGGCCCTGTGGTCGTAAATTGACCTGCGCTTATCCCGGTATTAAACTCTACTATGGTCCAGATGGCTTCTTGGGGAATGAAGTGTCAATTTTGGAACTAGATGGTCAATTCGATAACCTGGAAGAAATGATCTACATCGAAAGCCATTTGAGCAAAACCGGCACGAAATACTACGGTGAAATGACCGAATTACTGCTCAAACACAAGGATTATCCCGGTTCTACCAATGGTACGGGTTTATTCCAGGTGTTAGTCGGTCTCAAAATGCGTGAAACCTACGAAAAACTGATGGCAGCCGAAGCAAAAGTGGCAGCGTCAGTCTAGTTTTTAGTTTTGACCGAACCGGCATCCTATATGGTTAGGGTGCCGGTTTTTTTTAAGCCACTAATCCCGATCGCAGGGCCAGCACTGCCGCTTGAGTGCGATCATCGACAGAGAGTTTATTTAAGAGATTGCGGACATGGGTTTTCACCGTGCCGATGGTGATATAGAGTCGGTCGGCAATCTGAGCGTTACTAAAACCCGCGACAATCAGAGCGAGAATTTCTAGCTCTCGTTCCGTTAGGGGCGCATTTTGCAATAATTGACTATATTCTGGGTCAACGCCGTGAATTGCCACTGTTTTGACCCCGGCAGCCCCACCCACGGCAACATTTTGGCGCACTTGTTCCAGGACAATATTGGCGATCGCAGGATCGATCCAGGGATTGCCTTCGTGGGTGCAATAAATCGCCTCGACTAATTTATCGACGCTAATATCCTTCATACAGTAGGAATCAGCCCCAGCAGTAAAAGCCGCTAAAACCAGTTCTGGGGTTTTGTGCATGGTTAGCATGAGGATTTTCGTGGCCAAGCTGTCTTCACCCCGATTTTGTTGGAAGCGTCGCACTAACTCGATCCCATCGATCGTGGGCAAACCTATATCGATGATCGCTACATCGGGTTTAGTCTCCTCTAGCAATTTCAGTCCCTGTAATCCACTGATCGCTTCTCCCACCACTTGAATACCTTCCCGATGCTGGAGAGTCGCCACCAACCCCATGCGAGTTAGATCGTGATCTTCTACAACGACAACTCGCACTTTATCCATGTTTTGTTCCCAGTTTTGCTGAATTAAGCGGTGATTTGATAATTTTTGATTTTGGATTATTCAGAGTCCCCCCAAACATTGACGTCAATCCGTTCTCCCTTTCTTGAATTCCACTTTCTTATCTTCATTCAGCAATCCCCTTTTTCCGGTTGATTTTATTTCTATTTACTGAAAGCAGAGCTTGCCAAGATACTCGAATCCTCCTCAAATCTACCCAAATCTACACTTTACTGTTCGTATCTTGGTCTTTACCCTTGCATTATAACATCGTTTAAATCTCGATTATATTAAAGATTTAACAGGAATAAATCTTTAATTTTCTTGAATTTTATTTAATATAATCAGAATCTGGTTTAATGATTGTGGCAGGAAGAAGAATAGGGATAATTTTCCAGAAATATAGTCTTCAAAGCCTTGCCTAGCAAGACTACTAGGAATAATCAGCACTGATTATCACACAAAGTCGAGAAGAGCCGATACATTTGGAGATTAATTAGGATTATTAACTGAATAATAGTGTTTAACTATAGATAAAAGTAAATCTTAATCATTATTTTTATTCATGTTATCGTCATAGACCATTTTGGGTTATTTGTCAATAGTGATCTTACCCATTTTTTTCCTTGGCCGTCACCTCCAATTGGATTGAGGCAGAATTTTTCCCCACTGTGCCAATATCCCAATCGATCGGAGGGCGCAAGCTTTGCGCCCCTACAGTAACGGATTTTGTCCACAATGTAGGGGCGAACTGCGTTCGCCCAAAAGGTACATTATCAAAGCGCAAGTCCCCAATCCAGATAAAAATGTTGTTAGTAGGGAAAAAGCTCACCCCCTAGGAGTCCTGTAAAAAAATTAATTCAGCCGGCGTTACCGCTCCTTTTTCGGTAATGATAGCGGTGATTAAAGCGGCCGGAGTAACATCGAAGGCGGGGTTATAAAAGTTAACATCTCTAGGGCAAAGGGTAGTCGTCCCCACCTGATAAATTTCGGCACGATCGCGCTGTTCGATCGGTATCCCCGTACCATCCTGAAGGGAAAAATCCACCGTCGATAGAGGCGCGGCCACATAAAAAGGCAGATTATGAGCTTTTGCCACCACTGCGAGGGAATAGGTGCCGATTTTGTTGGCCGTGTCCCCATTGGCCGCAATGCGATCGGCCCCAACGATCACCGCATCGATCAGTTTTTGCTGCATACAGTGGGCCGCCATACTATCGGTGATCACGGTGACGGGGATTCCCTCCCGCACACATTCCCAGGCGGTTAATTTTGCCCCTTGCAGCCGCGGCCGGGTTTCGTCTGCATACACTTGTATTAATCTCCCTGCCGTCCAAGCGGAACGAATTACCCCTAAAGCAGTACCATAACCGGCCGTGGCCAGGGAACCGGTATTACAGTGGGTTAAAATTGTCAGTTTTTCAGGGTGATTCGGCAGCGCCAATAGACCATGATGACCGATCGCCCGACAGGTTTCCACGTCTTCTCTTTGGATATTTTGGGCAGTTTCAAGGAGATTTTTGGTAATTATTGCCACTTCAGGTCCACTTTCCCTGGCCACTTTTAACATTCGCTCGATCGCCCAGAATAAATTCACCGCCGTCGGCCGGGTTTGCGCTAATCGATCGGCTATTCTAGTTAAATCAGCCAGAAATTCCTCTTTCTGGTCGGTGGTAATTTCCTGCGCTCCTAAAACCATACCATAGGCAGCCGCTACCCCGATCGCCGGAGCGCCGCGCACAATCATCGTTTCGATCGCCCGGGCCATGGCTTCACTGCTGGTGATCTCAACTTCCTCATAGTCCATGGGTAAACGGGTTTGATCGATCAGCCAGACTTTGTTATCGTGCCAACGCACGGGATAGATTGAGTTACTCTCGTAAGTGGTTGTGGTCATAAACATTTTTAGATTGAGAATTAGCCAAATTTACCAGTATAGCAGCGGGCTTTCCCCCTTCTCCCCACTACCATGCAGTCTTAACGAGTAATTGGCTCTCTTGGATATTGGGTGAAAAATGTTCACAATGTTACATTATGGGCGCAACGCTTGCGCCCATACACTATTTTGTGTTTTTTTGTAAAAAGTAATTTTAAATACAGAAACTTTTTTTAGAATGTATAGATAAGTGACTAGGAAAAATTGAAGAATACTTGGGTGCATCTATGGTGAGCAGCAGAAGTTATTAAAAGAGGGCGAAGGCAATTCGCCCCTACAATAATATTATTGCGCCGCCTGAGCTTTTATATTAACTAATTCCGAGGATAATTACCGTGAAAACAGCGAAATATCCCGAAAAAATTGCCGCTCTCTGGACAACATTCCTCTTGGGAACTCTATTTCACACCCAACTGGGTTTAATGCCGCTTTTCCATGGTCAATCGATCGTCGAGAGTCAGCAAACCAGCAATCTCGATCCGATTTTCTGGGGAATGTTGCTCTTTTTTTTGCTGCCAATGTTAGCGATTATCGGGGTCAATTTTAGCGAAAGTCGCTCCTTGAGAAAAGTCCATTTCTGGCTGACAATTCTCTATTCTGTCTTGAATTTAGCCCATCTGATCGCCGATCTTTTGGTCAGACCGATCGCTTGGTATCAAATCGCTCTCATGGCAATTTTATTGATCATCGGACTGATTTTAAATCTAGTTTCCTATCAATGGCTGCGGTTAGCGATCCCCCATCCGCACCATCTCTCGGAAAGTCATTAGTAGTGCCAAGATCAAGAGGTGGCCGGTTGACTAACTGATTCAGACCAGAGGATGCCTTTTGATCTTAAGTTGATGCTTATTAGGGTAAAAGCAAGCTTAAACCGGAGCTAAAGCGATTTTTTCTGAAACAATCGCTCAAAAAATCTAATTAATCCCTATTATTTCCTAGATCAGTCCGTAAATTGCCCCTGTTTCTGGGCTGCCGCTGGGACCACATCTCACCAAGTATGGATCTTTTTAGCTATGATAGTTCAGAAGCAAGCCAATAAAGGGAACTTTCGGGGCTTGTTATTCATCAAAAAACTCCTGATCGGAGGAGTTAAGTAGACGATATAGTTCAGATTAACGGCAAATATTGGTTAATAGTAATAACGAGGTAATTATTTTGATGAAATCTCTCATTCGTTGGACGGCAACTCTTGGGTTAGTGGGAACGACAATGTTGACTTCGCTGCTGGGCAGCTATTCTAAAGCACTCGCTTTACCGGAAGAACAAATCGTCAAAACCTTGCAGTCTGTACCTGTCTTCGCTATTGCCGACGATCAAGGAGTTCCCCTAATTGCCGTAGGAGAAAAAGAACAGAAATTCACGGGAGTTTTTATCAGTCAGCAGGACGCACAAAACTTTTTTGAACGCCTGAAAAAAGAGAATCCTGAAGTGGCCAGCAAAGTTAAAGTTCAGGCTGTTTCTTTGGCACAAGTCTATAAAATGCAAACCAGTCAAACCGATCAAAATCGTTTAATTATCGATTTTGTTCCCAAAGAGTCGGAAGTAGAATCGGCGAAAAAACTGCTCAGTGAAAGAGGTCAACAATATCAAGGTGGTGTACCTTTATTTGTGCCGAAAGCAGGAAAAGAGAGTAATTTTCTGGTGGTCAATCGCAATAATCAGGATTTTATTCCTTTCTTCTTTGAAAAAGCCGCCGCTTTGCAAATGGTAGAACAATACAAAAAAGCTAATCCCGCAGAAGCAGCCACGGTGAAAATTGATGTTATTCCCTTAGAAAGTGTCATCGCAACTCTGCAACAAAGTAACGATGAAGCTTTAACTAAAATTCTTCTCTATCCTAGCCAAGAAACGATTAATTTTATTCGGGCAAATAGCAACCAAAATGCTCCCAACCAACCCCCAGCAAATCAGCCACGCCCTAATAATAATACCAATAATCGCCCCGCCCCCAATCGTTAAGCCTTGTGTCTGCTAGTATTTCCGGTCAAGAATTAAGTCAATGGCGCCAACAGGCGATCGCTGATTTAGAGCAAGCGCAACTATCTGCCAAGGAAGTGGATATCTTTCTGCAAGCAGTGACAGATTTAGATACTCTTTCCCTGCGCTTACAATCCTTTCACGAACGAGAAAAAATCCCTTTGAGTTATTCTTGGTCGGAAATTACTAAACGCTGGCAAAAACGCCTTCAAGCAAGGGTTCCCTTGCAGTATTTGCTCGAATCGGTGGTCTGGCGTAATTTTACCCTGAAAGTCTCCCCAGAAGTCTTAATTCCTCGTCCCGAAACCGAGTTATTAATCGATATTGTTGGAGAAACCGTCAGAGGAGACGACGGGGGAATCTGGGTAGATCTGGGAACCGGTAGCGGTGCGATCGCTATTGGTTTAGCTAGTATCTTGACAAAAGCAGCAATATATGCCATTGATTACAGTCAAACGGCTTTAGCGATCGCCAAAGAAAATATCATCAATACCGGTTTTGCCGACAGAATTATCTTAAAACAGGGTTCTTGGTGGACACCCCTAGAGAAGTGGAAAGGACAGATTAGCGGGATGGTGTCCAATCCTCCCTATATCCCCAGTGCAGAAATCCTCGACCTACAAATTGAAGTGCGGGAACATGAACCCCGTTTGGCCCTCGATGGAGGTGAAGACGGATTGACTGCGCTGCGCTATCTAGTGGCCACTGCACCCGATTATCTGCGATCGGGAGGCCTTTGGCTAGTGGAAATGAGAGCCGGTCAAGGGGAAAAAGTAGCGCAAATGCTGGAAAATCAGGGCAATTATCGACAAATTCAGATTATTAACGACCTAGCCGGTTTCGATCGCTTTGTTTTGGCCGAGCGAATTTAGCGCAATGTCCCCGCTTCGCAGTCCCGCAGCCAGAGACGCACCGCTTGGCCGATGGTGCCTTGACTGGTTTCTAGGGGAGGTAAGGGGACTTGAGCGGGTTCAAGGGAGGCTAATTGACTGTAAATCGTCACTAATCGCCATCCTTCCCCAGTTTTAGTTAAAAATAACCAATGATAATTCTGGAGAGTGACCGAGCGATTTTTGCTATACTGACGCTCTAAAGTCGTAAAAAAAACCTGTTGAGTGTCATCGGCAATTTGACCGGAATATTGACTAGCAGTTAAAGGTAGGGGTGCAAATTCGGGACGACCGGCAATAATCACAAAAACTGGTGTAGATAATTTTTGATCGATTTGGGAACGGGTAATAACTCGATTAGCATAACCGGGTAAATCTGACAAGAGGCGATCAACTAAAAGATTTAAATCCTCCGGACAGCTAGAAAGAGGACGACTAACTGCTGGCCAGTTAATCCCGAAAATAACCAGTAATACAGCTAAATATCGGCTAATTCTTGACAAATTTTTGTCCATGCTACCTTTGGCTCCTCGGCACCGGTGATCGGTCGTCCAATTACTAGATAATCAGCCCCAGCTTTAAGCGCTTGGGCCGGAGTCATCACCCGACTTTGATCCCCTTTCGTTGACCAGGAGGGACGAACTCCGGGGCAAACTAAGAGAAAATCCTCTCCACAGACGCGCCGCAATTGCGCCACTTCTTGGGGAGAACAAACCGCCCCATCAATTCCCGATTCCTTAGCCAATAATGCCAGATTTAAGGCATATTCCGATAGTTCTAGGGGAATTTTGAGGTCGAGGGCTAATTCCTTGGCGTTAAGGCTGGTTAAAACGGTGATAGCGAGAAGTTTTGGCGGTGATAGCAGGTCAGAGATGGCCCCTTTCGCCGCCGCCAGCGCTTGCCGTCCGGCCGTTGCGTGCAGGGTGAGTAAATCCACTTGATAGCGACTAGCTGAACGACAGGCCCCAGCGACCGTATTGGGAATATCATGAAATTTGAGATCGAGAAAGCTCTTTTTTTGTCTTTCTTGCAGAATCGCCAGAATTTCTGCACCGCTACTGACAAATAATTCTAGTCCCACTTTCCAAAAATTGACTTCCGGCAACAGATCGAGCATTGCGATCGCTGATTCTAAATCCGGCACATCGAGAGGAACAATAATTCGGTCTGAGTTGGTCATATTTGGGCGATACAGTGGGGAAGTGGGGTAGTGGGGGAGTGAGGAAGTGGGGTGTGGGGGAGTGGGGGAGTGGGGACGGAGTTTAAAGGCAGTACAGCTTAAATCAGAGAAAAATCCAATCGGCAAAAGTGGCAGCCTGTCCGCAATAAATGCCATCACGATGGATGATATTCCAAACGATCGCTTTTTCAATGCGAAATAGTTGACCGTTTTTCGTGATCCTTACGCCGTGATAATCGTTGATATAGCCCTGTTTTTTGACTAAATCCAGCATTTTTTGGCGTTCTTGGGCGATTTCCTCTCCCTCTACCGTCGCTCGCGAAGGAGTTGCTAATAATTCTGGCCAAGTTAAACCCCAGAGATCGAGGGCGGTGCGATTACCATAATTAAAGATCGGATTAGTTTGCGTACCGTGGGAAACTAGGACAAAAGGGGCATAAAAGAGCATTTTACTCTGTTCTTTGGCAGTACCGATCCGGGGTAAAAGCGATCGCCCGATTAACCGTTCATAACTATCCAGCAGCAATTCTGTCCAAGCTATAATAGCTGAATCTTGCCAAATTTCCATAAAATTATGGTTAAAAACCAGTTTAATCTTCCCTTTGCCAATATTTATAGGCTGCGTAGGCTAAAGTAATCACTCCCGTGAGAATTGCCGACTCATCCACTAAAAATTCCGGATGGTGAAGGGGGGGATTGAGGAGGTGAGGAGAACCCACTCCTAGACGGAACATTGTACCGGGGGCCTGTTGCAAATAAAGAGAAAAATCCTCGGCCCCCAGGGAGGGTTCCGAGAGAATTAAAACCCGATCCTGTCCCCAAGCTTCTAAACCAGCTTCTTCGACTAACCGGGTTAAAAATTGGTCATTTTGCACCGATGGCACCCCCCGACGATAATTTACTTGACATTTAGCGTTATATGTGCTACAGACATTCGTGACCAAACTCTCGATCCATTCCGGGAGATGGGCGTGGGTTTCTGGGTGCAGCGATCGCACGGTTCCTGCCATGCGTACCTGATCGGCGATGACGTTGGGGGCGCGACCACCGCTAATCTGGCCGATGGTAAGGACAATGGGACGCAAAGGGTTTTGAGTCCGACTAATGGCCTGTTGCAAGGTGGTGATTACTTGCGAGGCGATCCAGATAGCATCGATCGCCTCGTGAGGCCGGGCCCCGTGGCCGGATTCCCCTTGAATAAAAATCTCCAGATCGTCGGCAGCTGCGGTTAAGGCCCCGTAACGAACCCCGATCGATCGGGCCGGAATCGAGGGGAAAACGTGCAGCCCGAAAACGGCGCTGACATCCCGCATCACCCCCTCCCGGATCATCCAACTGGCCCCCTGGGCGATTTCCTCTGCCGGTTGAAAGAGAAAGCGTATTTTTCCTGGCAAAGGTTCCGAGAGACGGGAAAGCACCATCGCCACCCCTAAACCGACGGTAGCATGAACATCGTGACCGCAGGCGTGCATAATCCCCGGTTTACGGGAAGCAAAGTCTAAATCGGTTCTTTCTTGGATTGGTAGGGCATCCATATCGGCCCGGATAGCTAAAAGCCTTCGATCACTGCCTTTTCCCGCCAATTCTCCCTTAACTCCCGTTTTTCCCACCGCTTCCTGCACCGATAGACCACAGGAAGACAAAACTCCGGCAATATAGGCGGCAGTTTGATATTCTTGCCCGCTTAACTCTGGATTCGCGTGAATGTGGCGGCGAATCTCCACTAATCGGGGTGCGAGACTCTCGGCTATGTTTTTAATCTCGGAGAGCATGAAACCAGTTTTACAGTATCTTTAGGGTTAATCATAGAGCATTTTTTACCTGAAAATTCGACTTGGCTGATTTTAAGTCTGCATTGTCTTCTCGGCATTCTTTCATCTGTTGATTCGGTAACACCTCTTGAGAGAATATTCCCGCTATGATAGGAAACATTGTCTAGTTAGGAAAAAAACATGGTTCAGTCTTCCGAAAAAATTGAAGTTAAGTACGGGGAAAGAGAAATTGCCGAAGGAACATTAATTACTTTCCCCAATCCACGTCCGGGCAGAAATTACGATATTCAGATCACTCTGCCGGAATATACCTGTAAGTGTCCCTTTTCCGGTTATCCCGATTTTGCCACTATTTATCTTAGCTACGTTCCCGATCAAAAGGTGATGGAATTAAAGGCGATTAAACTTTATATTAATAGTTATCGCGATCGTTATATTTCCCACGAAGAAGCAATTAACCAAATTTTAGATGATTTGGTAGCGGCTTGCGAACCCTTGCAGATGAAAGTTAAGGGGGATTTTCATCCCAGAGGTAACGTACATACCGTGGTGGAGGTGATGTATAAAAAAGAATAGCATAATTGTCTAGTTTGGGGGGTTGACCCCCATCTCTAGCTGTTCTAGTTCTTATTGTTGATCTTTTCAAGTGAACTACTCTCAACAGAGTTGAGAGCTTCCTGCTGCAATGGGATGCGCTTTCTACCTCGAAAGATAGCAAGTCTTACCTTCCCTGCACAGGCATCCGTCCTAGTTCCTAAGACCCAGATTTTTTCTGGCAACACGACCCGCCGAAGCTCGGTTATCGCTTAAGGAATAGTGGTCAAGATATATTTGTTATAGCATCGGTTTTTGAGAATTGTCTATATACAAAGTCAGCATTCATGAGGGGAAACCTGGGGCGAATTACTTCGCCCCTTTAAAAGCCCCCTCCCCTCGCACTAAGCGCTTCGGGACGAATGCTGACACTAAGTTAAACGCTTTTTAAGTGTTATTTTTTCACCTCCATTGTTCCTGTGTTTTAAGTGTTTAATTTGGGTAGACTGGTTGAATGATAGGAAGGACGGGCTAGAAGCCTAGCCCACAGATAAAATTAGAGAATCTATCTAGAACAGCTTATCCTGCCAGTGCAGCTCTGGGATGCTCCCCAAAACCCGCAGTAACATAGAGCATAGAGATTTAGATTAACTGCTCTAATTTTGCTCGTAAAGTCTTTTTGCCGAATTTAGTTAGAGTTTGTTGACGCAACCATTGCGGGTGACAACGTTGATCCTGACCTAGCAAAATTTCTAAACAAGCTTTAGCCACTTTTTCGGCATCTCGATAGGGAACCCGCCACCCCACCAAACCATCCTGCAGCGGTTCTGCTGAACCGTCCTCATCTCCAGAAATCACGGGAATACCAGAGGCCATGGCCTCTAGGTACACAATCCCGAATCCTTCCCGGGAGGGCATAACGTAAGCATCGGCTAAACGATAATGGTCGGCTAATTCCTCTGTGGGGACAAAACCCGCGAAAATTACCTGTTTATCCACTCCTAACTGCTTGGTTAAAGCTTCTAATCTGGGGCGATCGTCTCCTCGTCCGATAACTAGATATTTTACCTCGGGATAAGTCTCTAGAATTGTCGGCAGGGCCCGAATGGTCACATCTACCCCTTTATGGATATCCCCCGACCACAACCGGGCCACTGTTAATAAAACTTTGGCATTTTCCATATCATATTTTTTGATTAATGTCAAGGACTTTTCGCCTAAATTAAACTTTTCTTCATCCACCACACAGGGGAGAATTGCTACTTTTTTGGCATCAATAGCGTTAGCCTCACACATAAGATCGCGAGTGTAACGGCTAATTGTCCAGATCGATGCGGCCGCTTGCAGGGCCTGTTTTTGCGAATTTGGTAAAGGTTCCCAGACTTCATTGCCGTAGGTGAGGACGGTGTAGGGTATGTCTAAAGCTTGACAGTAAAGACGGGTGAGGGGGGCTAAATTTATATGACCACAAAAAACCCGTTGGGGACGTTTCCGGAGGAGAGAAACTAAAAACTTAAGGGCTAATTGGATGCGTCCGAGAGTTGCTGAGTTATTTTTCAGGTAATGAAAGGTAATACCTTGATTTTTGAAAGGATTAGGACAATCAGGGGCATCCCGCAGCAAAAAAACCTCGGCCGCCTCGGAACTGGGCAAAGTGAGATAAGCTTGCAGAACATCCTTGATATATGATTGAATACCGCCTTCTTGGGCAAAAATCTCTAAAAATAGGAAGATATGAGGCATCATAGAACGTCAGTGTCAAAAAGGTTTAGGTTGGGCGAAAAAATTTTCCCTGATCTCTTATCTGTACTATCGCACTTTCTTGATCTATCTGAACTTCCCCCAAGTAATAGCCAGAATTTTCCCAGATGCCAAAGATAAAGCTATTTCTCTGTCCCCGGTGTCATCGAGGAATCTTCCTCTGCCCCCAGAACGGTTAAGCTTATTATAATCTCTGTAATTGCTTTTATGGATCATTTGACTTCTGAAAGACTCAATTTAACCACAAAAATCGCCTATGGTGCTGGCGATTTGGGACCGGCTATCACTGCTAATATCTCGGTATTTTACCTGCTATTTTTCCTCACTGATGTGGCAGGATTATCGGCAGGATTAGCTGGTAGTGTGCTGATGGTGGTGAGAATTTTCGACGCTATTAACGATCCGATTATTGGAATGTGGAGCGATCGAACTCGTACTATCTGGGGTCGTCGCTTACCATGGATGTTATTGGGGTCAATTCCCTTCGGAATTAGCTATTTTTTACTGTGGTTAATCCCGACTAATAACCAATTATGGTTATTTTTATATTATATTTTTATCGGCATTATCTTTAATTTAACCTATACAGTAGTCAATCTTCCCTACCAGGCACTCACCCCTGAATTAACCCATGATTATAACGAGAGAACCCGCTTAAATAGTTTTCGTTTTGCCTTTTCTATCGGGGGCAGCATTCTCTCATTAATTCTCTATATTCTCGTCTCATCGTCCTATGCCAATGATCTCCATCAAGCTTTTTTATTGTTAGGTATAGTTTGTGCTTTAATGTCGATTATCGCAGTTATTTGGTGTGCTTTGGTTTTGCAAGAACGAGGAGCAAAAGCGATTCTCAATTCTCCCCAGAAAAAAGTTTTGGCAATTGCTTGTATAGTTATCGGTGCGCTTGCCTTGGTCTATGGACTAGGAAAAATTGGGGTAAATCCGAGGGACTTTATCGCTATTTCCACAATTTTATTAGGAATAGAAGGGATAGTTTCGGGGTTAACCCTTTACTATGGCAAAACTGAAAATCATCTCAAGGATAGCGCAGCAATTAAACAGAGAGAAGCGGCTAATAATACCGAAACTATTCCCCTGAAAGAACAATTAAAAATAGTTTTTGGTAATCGTCCCTTTTTATACGTTATTGGCATCTATCTTTGTGCTTGGTTAGGAGTACAATTAACCGCCTCGATTTTGGTTTACTACGTCGTCAGCTACATGAGACTATCGGAATCAGCATCGGGTTTAGTCGCTTTAGCAGTACAGGGAACAGCTTTAGTGATGTTATTTTTCTGGCAAGCAGTTAGTCAGAAATTAGACAAAAAGATAGTCTATTTTTTAGGGATGACATTCTGGATTATTGCCCAAATTGGTTTATTTTTGCTCCAACCAAGACAGATAATTTTAATGTATGCTTTGGCGGTTTTGGCGGGATTTGGCGTATCTGTGGCCTATTTAATTCCTTGGTCAATGGTTCCTGATGTGATTGAATTAGACGAATTAGAAACAGGAAAACGTCGAGAAGGTATTTTTTATGCTTTCATGGTACTTCTGCAAAAAATTGGTTTAGCTTTGGGGTTATTTCTTGTCGGTATTGCCCTAGAAACATCGGGTTTTAAACCGAGAATCCCAGGAGAAGCAATTCCCCTGCAGCCAGATAGTGCTTTAATAGCAATTCGCCTAGCAATTGCCCCTTTACCAGCATTTTTCCTGATCATTAGCTTAATCCTTGCCTATTTTTATCCAATTACTCGCCAAGTTCACGCCGAAATTTTAGATCGATTAGCAGCAAGAAGACAAGAAGAAAAGTAAACATCAGTTGTCAGCCGTCAGGAGATAGAAGATTATTTTGATTTATTCCCGAACTTCCTCCCAAGAAAAATCACGAAACTATTTTATGATCAAACACAGGTAAAGTTTCTACTGCCAAGCGAAGGCTGAGGTCTAACGTTGCATCACCCGCCGCAGATAACCTTAGCGTCATAACCGATTAACTCTCAGCAGTCGCTGTGCATGGGCGTTATTAGCTGGCAATCACTTGCTTCAATTCTTTGAATGAGCATGGTGCGTTCCCCAAAAATCTATCGGTGTAGCAGTTAGGAACCACATTCGGGAACGCACCCTACAGCTGAAAAAGTTTTTCGTGGGGGCAGGGTGTGGGGTGTGGGGTGTAGGGTTTTACCCATTTTCAGGGGGTCAATGACCTAATTTTCGGGGAAAAAGTCCCGGAATTTTCCCCCCGATCACTCCCATCGCCGGTACTTTTTGATTGACAAAAGGTCTAAAAGTCTCACCCAACAAAGTTTTTAGATTTATTCAGCCAACCCTAACTAGAGTTTGCTGCAAAACCTTGCATCTTCATCGGCCCGCGTCCTGTAGGGGCGAAGCATTCGGGCAATAACCTATCGGTGAAACCGTAGATTTTCTATCCGAATGCTTCGCCCGTACTTTTTCAGCCAACCCTAACTAAGGCGGTTTAATCACCTCAATTTGGGCATAATTACCGCAGAGGACGATCTAGCACCCCACCCAAGTGGGTTCTAGCACATTTAAGGTAAAAGCGAAATTAAAAATTGTTGCTATCGTACAGCCAAACGTCTAGAATGGTCATTAATTTTTGTGAATGGTCGGGTCTTCTAACCGAAGGCATTGACGAAAAACACATTGTATCTGTCCTAGAGGCACTATGAAAAAGCTTAAGCAATACTGGACTGCTGAAGCACTGGAAAAAGACTTAGGCGATCCTCTCAATCCCGATAATCCTCTATCCTACAAGCGGGTGATCGAAATTGACGAGAGCGAAGAATTTCCCCACGAGGAAATTCGCTGGTTATACGACTGGAAACTCCAACACTACTACATTCCCACGGACTGCGGCGGTGAATTCACCTCTTTTGAGGAATTTGTCGCTTTTGTGCGGGTACTTTCCCGACGGGATCAAACTATCGGCATCGCTTTTACTACCCTATTCTGGTCGTTTTTAAACTGGATGGCGGGAACCCCGGAACAGAAACAGAAGCTCGCCCGTTTTATCATGGATGACTATGGGGCGATGTGTCTGGGTTACTCGGAAAAGGAACACGGCAGCGATCTGATCAATGGTGATCTAACCGCGACGAAGGTGGAAGGAGGTTATATTCTCAATGGGGAGAAATGGCCGATTAACCGGGCGACTATCTCTGGAGTTTCCTTTATTTTGGCGAAAACCGATGCTAACGGCGGGCCGAAGTGTTTAACCCTATTTATGGTCGATAAACGGCAATTAGACCCCGAAAAATACTATAATTTGCCGAAAATATACACCCATGGCGTGCGGGCCTCGGATATGAGTGGGATTGGTTTTAAGGATTGTTTCGTCCCCGATTCTATGCGTTTACGGGAGGAGGGAGACGGTTTAGAATTAGCTCTGAAAGGTTTCCAGATTACCCGGATGTTGTGTGCTGCTTTTTCCCACGGGGCAGCCGATACCGCTTTGAGAACTACCCTCAGTTTTGCCGTTAATCGGGTAATTTATCAGAAAACTGTGATGGATTTGCCCCAACCCCGGCGCACTCTCGTGGATGCTTTCCTTGACATCCTTATTTGTGATTGCGAGACGATTCCGGCCGCAAGAGGTTTTCATATCATCCCCGAACAGTTTAGCGTCTGGGCTTCGGTGGTAAAATATTTTGTTACTGTCCGTCTGGAGGAGATGGTTAATAGTGTTTATGTGGTCTTGGGATCGCGTTTTTATATGCGAGAAGAACACGAATGCGGCATCTTCCAGAAGCTACTGCGGGATAATTCGATTATCAGTATGTTTGACGGCAGTTCGATCGTCAATCTTCATGCTTTAATCCTACAATTGCGTCCTTTAACCAAATATCGGGCTAAACGCAACTTGCGCACCATGTCGGCGTTAAAAACCCGTTTAGAGGCGATTTTTAGCCTAGAAAAGTCAGTTCCTCCCTTTGAACCCAATAATTTAGAATTATTTGGCCGGGGAATGGATGATTCCCTGCAAGGTTTAGAGATTGCCCTTGATATGGTGGAAGGATTGAAGGATTCTCAGGAGGTGGACCAGGAAGTATTAGAAAATCTATTGATGTTGGGTAATTTAGTTTTAGAGGAACTAAATGCTCACGATGAACAGATTAGTCAATCGAAATTCGAGTATGGTCACGACCAATCACCCGAATTGTTCGAGATTGCCAAGAAATACTGCACTTTACACGCTGCTTCCGCTTGTTTACACACTTGGCTTTATAATCGTTCCATCTTGGGTGAATTTTTTGCCCGGGGGGAATGGTTGGTGTTGAGTTTACACCGATTACTGCGAACTCTGCGGCCGCTGCCTTACACTCTATCTGAGGTGTATGTAGAAAATGTTGCCCAAGAATTGCTGAAATTATATCGAGAAAATCAACATTTTTCGATCGTGCCTTTTCAATTAGCCCATTCACAAACTACCGAGGAAAAAACCCATGAACTCCAACTCCAATCTTAATAATCTGGTACAAAATTGGTTAGTTAAACAGTTAGCCGATCAGTTATCTTTGGATGCACAAACGATTAATGTAACTGAACCTTTAACCCGTTATGGTTTAGATTCGATCGATGCGGTAACGATGGTGGGTGATCTAGAAGATTGGGTTGGTCAAGAGTTACCTTCTACCCTTTTCTGGGATCATTCTACTATTGAAAAAGCGTCTCTTTTCCTAGTAGAAAACTACGATCTTTCTAATCTTTCCGGTGAGGAACCCCCCGCAGAAGTTGCCCCCGTCGCTGAAAAAGCTGAACCGGCCGTTAGTGGTGGCAAAGGTTGGAGTTTATTCGGTCGTCGTTAATTATCAGTGATCAGTTATCAGTGATCAGTTATCAGTTACTCGGTTATCAGTTACGGCATTTCTCTTAAAAATGAAGTATAACCTATAAGATAACTGCTGTAAATTGATACTAAATCAGTTGAGTATAGGCTACTTATGAAAACAGGCAAAAGGCAAAAGGGGGAATAAATAATCAGTCTTTGATAACCGGATTTAGTATAAATTGAAATATATAAAAAAGGGCGATCAATTGGTCGCCCTTTTCTCTGAATAAATAACAAAAATTAGCTCAAGATATACACCAGTAAAAACAGGATAATCCAGACCACATCGACGAAATGCCAGTATAATTCTGCCGCTTCCACACCAAAATGAGATTGACTAGAATAGTGGTCTTTTTGACGAGAACGCCAGAGGACCGATAGAATCAGCACTAAACCGAAAGTAACGTGGAGACCGTGGAATCCAGTTAAGGCATAAAAAGCGCTGGTAAAAACATTAGTTGTGAGACCAAATTCAGCGTGATAATATTCGTATCCTTGACCACAAAGGAAGATAATTCCCATCAGGGCAGTAATACCGAACCACAATTGTAAACCAGCATTATTGTTTTGTTTAATCGCTTTTTGTCCCATGTGCATAACAAAACTACTGGACACCAGAATAATCGTGTTAATTGTCGGTAGGGTTAATTCTAATTCTGGCGTGCCGGCGGGGGGCCAAACGGGTAACATGGTACGGTAGAGCAAGAAAGCGGTAAATAAGCCTAAAAAGATGGAACTTTCCGCCACTAGAAACAAAACCAAACCGAATAAGCGATGATCCGGGTGGCCATGATGCCCGTGTTCCACCGTTTCCTGATGATAATCGACAGAGATTTGAGAATTTTCGATCGCTGAACCTTGCATGATTGAATGTCCTTAGTTTACACGGGAGACGGGGAGCTTTTTTTCAGTGATCAGTAAACAGTAAACAGTAATCAGTGAACTGAAAACTCGCATCTGATAACTGATAACTGATAACTGATAACTGATAACTGATAACTCTGATAACTGATAACTGATAACTGATAACTGATAACTGATAACTGAAAACTCACATCTGATAACTGATAACTGATAACTGATAACTGATAACTGATAACTGATAACTGATAACTGATAACTGATAACTGATAACTGATAACTGATTATTGCGATTCTGCGCCCACTTCAGCGAGGAGATCTTGTACTGATTCCTCTGCTTCCGATTCTTCCATATCAATACCGTAATCGTAGGGGCCGGACCAAAGAATCGGCATTTCCTCGAAATTCTCGATAATTGGGGGAGAGGAGGTTTGCCATTCTAGGGTTAAAGCGCGCCAAGGATTACGGCCGGCGGGTTGACCTTTAAAGGCACTCCAGACCATATTAATAGCGAAGGGAATACTCGATATACCGAGAATATAAGCTCCTGCGGTACTAAGAACATTTAAATCCTGAAACTGCACATCATACAGGGCAATACGACGGTTCATACCCAATAATCCCAATTCGTGCATCGGCATGAAAGTTAAATTCAAACCGATAAAACTGAGAACAAAGTGGATACGACCGAGAGTCTCGTTATACATCCGTCCGGTCATTTTCGGGAACCAATGGTAAACGGCAGCAAACAGAGCCATTGCCGTACCACCAAATAGTACATAATGGAAGTGACCGACGACAAAATAGGTATCGTGGACGTGGATATCGAAGGGAACAGAAGCCAACATAATCCCGGTCAAACCACCGATGAGGAAGGAAGACAGGAAACCGATCCCAAATAACAAAGACGTATTGAGACTAAGTTTACCCCCCCAAAGAGTGGCACACCAACTAAAGATTTTAATGCCCGTGGGAACGGCGATTAACATGGTTGCCGCCATGAAAAACATCCGTAACCAACCGGGGGTACCGCTGGTGAACATATGGTGGGCCCAAACGATTAAACCCAAGAAACAGATGGTGAGACTGGAATAGGCGATCGCTCGATAACCAAAAATCGGTTTACGGGCGTGAACTGGTAATATCTCCGAGATCGTGCCGAAAAAGGGCAAAATCATGATATAAACAGCAGGATGGGAGTAAAACCAGAACATATGCTGATAAACCACCGGATCGCCGCCGCCGGCGGGGTTAAAAAAGCTCGTGCCAGCGATTAAATCAAAGGACAAGAGAACGAGAGCAGAAGCAAGAACGGGGGTGGAAAGCAGCACCAGAGTCGAGGTAGCCAGCATTGCCCAACAAAATAGCGGCATACTGTACAAATCCATCTCAGGAATCCGCATTTTCAGGATCGTGGTGATGAAATTAATCGAGCCTAAAATCGAAGAAGTCCCGATCAATAAAAGGCTCAAAATCCACAATTCTTCCCCCCATTTGCCGCTAATTAAGCTTAAAGGTGGGTAGGAAGTCCAACCGGACTGGGGAGCGCCGACAAAGAAACTGGATAATAATAGCAGCCCGCCGGGGGGATTAAGCCAGAAAGCCACAGCGTTAAGACGAGGAAAAGCCATATCTTCCGCCCCAATCATCAGGGGAATGAGATAATTGGCAAAACCTGCCCCAACCGGAACGATCCAAAGAAAGATCATGATCGTTCCGTGCATGGTCATGAATTGGTTATATAGTTCTGGGGAGACGAAATCGGGGTCGGGAGTGGCTAATTCTGTCCGCAGCACTTCCGCGAAAGCACCGCCAATAAAGAAGAAAAGAAAGGCAGTCACCAGATATTGAATACCGATGACTTTATGATCGGTGCAGAAAGTAAAGTAATCCGTCCACTTGCGGTGATGGATCACCTCGGGAACGGTTGCTGGGGTGGTTATTTCCGTTGATGCTGTCATAATGCCAAGATTTTAGATGACAAGAAAAATTACATTTGGTGCTGATGGGGAACTTGGGCGAGGATTTCAGCGTCTATGCCCATTTCTTCGGTGTAGGGGGTCAAATATTGACTATCAGAGCGATCTTTAGCGGTCATAGCTACGGTTTGATCGCTGTCAACTTCGGCGATCGTGTTATCCTGCACCCATTGGTCGTAATCTGCTGGGGAGTGAACCACAAAGCTAGATTTCATGCCGCCGTGATAGGCCCCGCAAAGTTCCGCACAAATGATCGGATATTGACCAATTTGGTTGGATGTGAACGATAAAACCGTTTCCTGTCCGGGGATAACGTCCTGTTTTAGACGCAATTGGGGAACCCAGAAAGCATGGATCACATCTCCCGCTTCCATATTCAGTTGCACGGGGCGATTGACGGGAGCGTGCAGTTCCCCGGAAACAATGCCGGTTTCGGGATAGGTGAAGATCCAAGCGTATTGAATACCTTTAACATTGACCACTAGGGGGGGGACTCCTTCACCATCGTAGGAATTGCCGATACCTAGGGCTACCCTGCGATCGCCGCCCAAGGCCATCATCGTGCCGTGGTGATGACCGTGGTGGGCGATTTCTCCTTTGTCACCCTTGGAAATCAAGGGATCGAGACCGCCGATATTGTTATAAATCTCGAAGCTATAGACGGCAAGGATAAAGACGATTACCGTCGGGATGGCTGTCCAGAAGATTTCTAGGGGGACATTGCCCTCCACTGCTGGCCCGTCGGTTTGATCCCCCGGTTTACGGCGAAAGCGAATCACTATATAAATGATCACGCCTTCAACTATTAAAAATAGTCCCGTAGAGATGGTCATCATCAGATTAAAGATACTATCTATTTCCTTGGCATCTTCGGAAGCGGCCACGGGCATTAAGCCATGATTTTGGCCATACCAGAGACTAATTAAGGTCAAGGCGATCCCGAGTACAAGCGTCAGGATACTGCTGGGAATTTTCACGGTCTTTTCAATATTTTCAATAGTGGCTACTTATTCAAGGCTAAAACATGATTCCCCTATAGATGGGGAATTTAACCAACATCTTCTGAGAATTTTATCTTTTCTTTGGGATCGTTTTCAGGGAAAGTATTTAAAATAACTAATTTTTATGTTTTATTCTGAGTTTTTGTAAACAAATGTAACGGAAATGGCCAGAAATCTAAAGAATATCTAAAAGGTTTTACCAGTCGTAAAAAAACTCATTCACAGTGATAACTAACTGGCAAACAAAGCCAGGATCTTTGATGACAGACTCCTTGAGAACAGGCAAACCGATGACCGAATCTGTTTTTAACCCGACACCCCTAAGAGAAACTGGCAATATTCAGGTGTGGATGCGCCGCTTAGTCTGGAAAATTGCGATCGCTACTTTCGCCCTCATGGTAGTGGGCGCTGCCACCAGAGTTATGAACGCCGGTTTAGCTTGTCCCGATTGGCCCCTGTGTTACGGTCAATGGATTCCCAGTCAGCAGATGAATCTACAGGTATTTCTGGAGTGGTTTCACCGTCTCGATGCCTCTTTGATCGGGTTTAGTACGATCGCTCTCGTCGGTCTGTCTTGGTGGCATCGTCGCCATCTTCCCCCTTGGCTGTTTCCCTCTGCGATCGCATCTTTAGCTTTAATTCTCCTGCAAGGAGTCCTGGGAGGATTAACCGTGACCCAATTACTGCGATTTGACATCGTAACCGCCCATTTAGGCACAGCTTTGCTCTTTTTCTCCACCCTAATCGTCATTGCTATCTGTCTGACTCCCTATCGTGGCACAGGTACAGTCGGGAAACTAACTGGGATGGGAATGGTCGCCACCGCTCTAGTTTATCTGCAATGTCTCCTCGGCGGTCTCGTCGGTTCCCGTTGGGCAGCCCATCAGTGTTTAACGGTTTCCCAACTCTGCACGGTGATGAATAGCCACATTATCGGGGTTTTTCCCGCAACTATCTCGGTTTTAACCCTAGTTTTCTTCGCTTGGCGAACTGCCGCTATCCATCCTCTCCTCAAAAAACTAGCTTTTAGCGCCGGGGGATTAGTCGCCCTACAGGTGTTTTTGGGCGTTGCCACCCTGAAACTACATCTCCAGGTGGAACCCTTAACCGTTACCCACCACAGCATCGGTGCGCTATTGGTGGGAACCCTCGTCGCTTTTACCACTTTTGCCCTTCGCGATCGTTATTTCGCGCCTATAAGCCATCTCTAAGGATTTAATCACGATGACTGGAACTCAAGCCCTTCGCCACCACGATAATTTTTTACAAGTCGCTAAAAGTTATTATCAACTCACTAAACCGCGAATTATTCCTCTACTGCTGATTACCACGGCCGCTTCTATGGAAATCGCCTCTAAAGGTCAGGTTTCCCCCCTCTTACTCTTTCTTACCCTCCTCGGTGGCACTCTCGCCGCCGCCGCCGCTCAAACCTTAAACTGCATCTATGATCGCGACATCGATCACACCATGCTTCGCACCCGCGCCCGTCCCATTCCCTCCGGTCGCGTGCAACCCCTCCACGCCCTCATTTTTGCCCTCGTTTTAGCCTCCCTTTCCCTAGCACTTTTTGTCTTTTTTGTCAATACTTTGAGCGGATTTTTAGCAATGATGGGCATCGCATTTTATATGCTGATTTATACCCATCTGCTCAAGCGTCATAGTGTCCAAAATATTGTTATCGGTGGCGCAGCTGGCTCGATTCCTCCCCTAGTGGGTTGGGCGGCAGTAACGGGCGATCTCGGTTGGATTCCCTGGATTTTATTCGCAATTATTTTCCTCTGGACTCCTCCCCATTTTTGGGCTTTAGCTTTAATGATCAAGGATGATTATGCAGAAGTGGATATCCCGATGATGCCCGTAGTTAAAGGGGAAGAAGCCACTAGCGAGCAGATTTGGCTTTATACTTTAATCGTTGTTCCTTTCACTTTCCTCTTGATTTATCCCTTGGCTGCCTGTGGTGTGGTTTATGGTGTAGCGGCTTTATTTTTAGGGTTTGTTTTCCTGAAAAAAGCTTGGCAATTAAAACAGAATCCTTTTGATCGGGACATCGCTCGATCGCTGTTTAAATATTCCATTCTTTACATGATGTTATTATGTACAGCTATGGTGATCGATAGTTTACCCATGACCTCTCGTATCCTCGCTACAATTGCCAGTTTATTCCCCTGTAGTTAATCTCAGTTATCAGTTATCAGTTATCAGTTATCAGTTATCATAATAAATCCAGTTATTAAAAACTGATTATTTATTCCCTTTTGCCTTTTGCATGAGTGCCTTTTGCCTCTCCTCATAACTAGCCTGTACTCAACGTATTTAGTATCAGATGTGAGTTTTCAGTTCACTGATTACTGTTCACTCTTCGCTGAAAATACTCCCCACTGCCTGCTCCCCATCTCCCCAATTCATAATTGATAATTCATCATTCATAATTCCCACTACCCCATCTCCCCACTTCCCAATTCATAATTCATCATTCATAATTCCCCCTGACTAATGATTGCGACTAAGAGAGTTAATTCGATCGATTAGTTGGGCTAAGATTTCTTGTAATTGTCGATCTTGATGTTGGGAAAGGTTGATTTTATCACAGCTATAAATAACGGTGGTGTGATCTTTGCCGCCAAATTCTTCGCCAATGCGCGGTAAGCTTAAATCCGTGTGTTGACGCATCAAATACATCCCAATCTGTCGGGCAAAACTAATTTCTCGTCGGCGGGAATTTCCCTTTAGATCAGCGATCGAGAGTTGAAATTTTTCCGCTACTACCGCCATAATAATCTCAGGAGAAGTGGCAATTTTGGCCATTGGTGGATTTAAAACCGGCGCGATATTTTCTACCGTCATCGGCAATCCAGAGATAGAAATATAAGTAGTAGCCCGAATTAATGCTCCCTCTAATTCGCGAATATTAGAAGTATAATTAACGGCAATATATTCGATAACTTCTCGTGGGAGACGCAGATTTTCGTACTCGGCCTTTTTTTGTAAAATTGCCATACGAGTTTCGATATCTGGTGCTTGGATATCGGCGACTAATCCCATAGAAAAGCGAGAAATTAAACGATCCTGTAAACTGGGAATCTGTTTAGGGAGGCGATCGGAGGCTAAAACTACCTGTTTTCCCGCTTCGTGCAGGGTATTAAAGGTATGAAAAAATTCTTCTTGAGTGTATTCTTTTCCTTCAATAAATTGCAGATCATCCACTAATAATATATCGGCATGGCGATAATGATTACGAAAACTTTCCATACTATCTTGACGGATAGCGGTGATTAAATCATTAGTAAATTGTTCCGTCGATACATAAGAAACCCTGGATTGGGGATATAATTCCAGACGATAATGACCGATCGCTTGCATTAAATGGGTTTTACCTAACCCCACCCCACCACAGAGAAAAAGCGGGTTAAATTCGCGTCCGGGTAATTCCGCCACCGCTAAAGCAGCCGCGTGGGCCATGCGATTAGTTGGACCGACAACAAAACGGGAAAAATTATATTTAGGGTTAAGTTGATTACCGGGGGATAATTCTGATTCTAAGCTAGTGTCAGGCTGGAAAATAGCGATCGAATCCCCCTGTTGTGCCGTTAGTTGAATCTCGACGGGATAACCGACGATATCCTCCACTACTTCGGCAATTGTTGACAGATAATTTTTCTGAAGATGATTAAGAATAAAAGGATTGGCAGCCTGAATTACTAAGCGATCGTTTTGCCATTCTTTAACCGTCGCCGTTTGAAACCAAGTCTCAAAAGCGGGACGGGTTAATAGTAATTTTAGACGCTCTAGGAGATTATGCCAAAGTTGTTGGGCGCTGCTATCCACGGTTAATTTTGATTAACAAAGTTGCTCTAGTGCTGCTGCGGGGAAACCTTATCAGTTTAGCGAGATTTTGCCGCTCAAGATAAAATGATTTTCAGAGGGAAACAATTAATCTTTAGACAGATGACACAAGTTTTAACAATCACCCAATTAGGAAACCCAATTCTACAGCAAAAAGCAGCAGCGATCGATAATTTTCTCGATTCTGACTGTCAAAATTTGATCGATTCCCTGATTACCACCGTACAAGCTGCCCACGGGGTGGGAATCGCCGCGCCCCAAGTTGCTCGGTCTCTGCGTCTGTTTATCGTTGCTTCTCACCCCAATCCTCGTTATCCCGACGCTCCGATGATGCCACCCACTGCCGTGATTAATCCTCGCATTTTGCGGGTCAGCGAGGAAATGGTCAAGGGTTGGGAAGGTTGTCTCAGTGTCCCCAATTGGCGCGGTTTTGTCCCCCGTCATCAGTGGATTGAGGTGGCCTATTATGATCGCAATGGTCGGGAAATCCGTCAAGTTTTCAGGGATTTTGTCGCACGCATCTTTCAACACGAATACGATCATCTGGAAGGAATCCTCTTTCTCGATCGCCTTGCTTCTCCCGCAGATTTATACTCGGAGGAAGAATATCAAAAAATCAGTAATATTGCTGAATATAAGCGATAAAATCGCAAAATATCTCTACATCTTCAAAATAGTTTAAACAGCTTAACGGGACTATATTTATCTGACGACAAAGTTTTTGTTGGTAAATCT
>VYLQ01000065.1_pt1 | contig 43221 bp, 45 predicted proteins | sample 5115351 | NCBI WGS metagenome assembly VYLQ01 (sample SAMN12291776, study PRJNA351875) | freshwater metagenome | isolation source: freshwater lake | place: USA: Michigan, Lansing Lake | collected 2013-08-14 | reverse complement strand
TCGGGAATTTGTCTTTGATGGGTTCGTAGAGGGAGTCGATAATTTCTTCGGTTTGTTCTCTGGCTTGATTTAATATTCCTAAGTCATTGGGATACCTAATGTCAGCCGGCGCACCGGTGGCATCTAAAATTAATTTTCCTTGATTTTTCGGCTCACTTTCTTCTTCTCCCTTTTCTTCTTTTTCGGGCTTTTTTTCTCCCCTTTGAAAGCCGCTTAATCCTCCCTGGTTGATGACCATTTTTTTGTTGACTTGGTTGACTAAATTAGACCCGATTCTTTCTCGAAAATAGACTAACATTGAGGCTTCAAAGGGAGCTTCATTGCTGTAAGCCGATAGCCATAAAAAGTATTGTGGCTGGTGCACCCATTTCTTCTGAGAAGTTTTGGGCATATTCTTCTTCAAATTCTGACCAAGGAATTAGATTGGCCATGATAACCCAACGATTGTCTGGGGATAATTTCCCCTCCGAGGGAAACTCGAAGTTTTCTGGTGAGGTTGGGGGTAGCTCGACTCTGCGGTACATTGGTACTAGCCAAGGAAGGTGCCAGGGTTTTAAGCGATTAAGCGCAGATTCAGGGGCACCTGAGCGACTCTCAATTCAGCTAAAAGCCTTTTCCGATCAAGGTTACAGCTTCTTTCAGCAGACCCTAATTAAGGAATATCCCAGTCCAAAAATTTTTTGTCTTGCGGATTTAAAAGGACAAGATGATTGAGGTTGTTTCATGCTTGTTACTTTGATATCTACTAACAAATCAGGAAAATCAATCCCAATAGCTGAATTACCGTCAAGAAAATTGTATTTTTCTTTTAGATATAGTTTAAACTTTTGTTCTAAGTAAGTTCCGATCGCTTTACCATCTGTAACACCATAGAGTGAAGATTCTTGATGTTGAGATTCCAAAGCTGAGAAGACGGCTGCCTCGTCACATAACAATTATTGGGTCAATCTTGCCATAGATCATACAGGGTTTAAAATCAACTCTAGCAGAAAAATTTCCTTAGTTGATCCCGAACCCTTCTGGGATAACCCGATAGAAAAGTGTATGCTAGGCTAGATTTAACCGGACTAAACCAAGAGAGCCTATTTATTTTTGACTGCAAGCAAAAATTTCTTCAAACCAATTAATAGCTCGATTTGCTAAAGCTTCTAGGGAATATTTTTGCTCGACTACTGCACGACAAGAATATCGATCGATCCGGTCTAAATTTTTAATTCCTGTAACTAATCCCTCGATACTATCGGGTTCAACTAAAAAACCAGTTTTTCCATCTTCGATAATTTCTACTGGACCACCACGACGATAGGCAACCACGGGAACACCACAGGCTAAAGCTTCAATAGCCACGTTCCCAAAAGCCTCAACCCAGCGCGGGGTCATCAACAGGCCAAAACAGTCGCCTAGCTCTTTTTGTAGGCTCTCGGTGGGCAAAAACCCGCGATAATCCACTAAATCGAAACTATAGGTATCCTGTAAATTTTGCCAGTAGAGAGGATCGGAAATATGACCGAAAACCCGTAAAGGTACACCCAACCGTTGACAAGCAGCGATCGCATCCTCTAAAGCTTTTTCCGGGGCAATCCGTCCCACCCAGGCTAGACAGGGGGAGGAATCGGCCCGAAACTGATACAAAGATACGTCTAAACCATTAGCCAAACAGCGATAGGGGGGAGAGAGGGAGAAAGTTTCTGCTTGGGCGAGGGTGTGAAAAGCGAGTAAATGGGGAAAACTGCGGTAGGTTTTTTGAATAACATGATCCATCGCCAAAGAAACGGAAGCCATGCTGACTAAATGGGCGACGGGAGTGGCAAAAAAAGGAGTGAGATAAAAAGGGAGCCAATCGTAGGCAAAATTAATAATTAAATCGTACTGACTTTGTACCTGTTGGGCGTAGTGCCACATATTGGCCAAAACGGCATTTTCGGGCATTAAAATCGGGGCTTGCCGGCCCTGACTTTGGGCGGAAATCTGGGCATTTCCTGCTATAGTGATTAAGGGAATATCCTGCAACTGCGAGGCTTCTGGAGCCACTACCCGCACCGGATAGCCTTGCCTGGTCAGAGTGCGAGCGAGATTATAAAGAGTTAATTCTACGCCACCGCCGCCCCCCGAACCCAAAAATCCCACGGGGGTGGAGATAAATAACAGTTTTCGACTCAATTTTGCACCTCTGTGGGTGTGGTTTCAGTGAAGGAAGTATCCTGTACGTCATCATCTTCCGGTTCACCAGTGGTTTCTAGGGGAGCAATATCTAAACGGGGCGGTAATTGCAGATTTAACTGTCTGATTGCCCAGCGTGCTGTTTCTTGCACTTCTTCATCGGAATCATCGAGGGCATGACAAATTAATTGACTGATCTGAGACATGATATCGTAGAGTCTGGTTAAATCCCGGATAGCATTTTTCCGCACTTGGGGATTTTTATCCTGGAGAGAGATAGCCAAAGCTTGGTTCATCGGTCGCAGGGAGCGGGTACAGATTTGAGCGAGGGCTTCTAGGGTTAAACTGCGTTCGTAGGAATCCCCATCCACCATACTGTCGACTAAAGGCTGCATTGCCCTAGAATCGGACATCTGTGCCAGCTTCCAAACCGCCCGTCTGCGGGTGCGGGGATCGTCATCGCGGAGACTTTCAATCAAACTCAGGATTAAGTCTGCGTTTGGGATACGGGAGGTAGCTTGTACGGGCAAAGAAGGCTCGAAATCCTCCTCCCAATTGTCATTAATGTCACTGCCAGCTTTGGTGTCGGCATCGAAGGAATTGTCATTGCCCCTAGAAAAGTTGTCGAGCGGGTTTTTAGGATTGGCGTAAGTTGTCTTTTTGGGCCGTTTTGAGGCTTTGCCCTTGGGACGGTATTGAAAGAAAAGCGATAGTAAAGCTGCTAATAAAGCGATCGATAACAGGGCCGAGCCAGCAATTAATGGTACTGGTGAAGTCTCATTTTCGGCGGCGGCGTTGGCAGGCGTGGAGGTTTGACCTAGATACTTCTGGATATTAGCGATCGCATTTTGGGCGTAGGTATCGTTCGGACGTTGTGCCAGAGCCTGTTGAAATTTTTCCAGGGCGAGTTGGTAATTTCTTTGGGCTGTGGCTTCGTAACCAGCTTTCATCAACTGATCGTAAGTGGCCACAGTCTGGGGTTGCTCTAACCTAGGGGGAGTTTGAGCGTTAGCCGTGGGTAAAGTCTGGAAATTATGACCCCAACTGCTCACACCGATAGCTAACAAAAATAGGAAATTGGGTTTGATCATAGAATTAATGTAACTGTTTAGGGGGGGGGTAAAAGTTATAATAGCCTAAAAGCCATAAATGAAAAGCACTGAACTCCAGAGATGGGTCATAGACCGCAATGATTGGGAAAAGCCCTCGGTGAGCGTGGGGCGAATAGTACGGCTCCTAGGAGCGAGGATAGAGTCCACTGTTTAGAGCTTAGGGATTATCTGTGAAAAACTAGCTTAATTAAGCTTGCACAGGCGTTTTGCGCCATGTTCGACCTTGAATAGTCGTGTGTACTTGCCAATTAGCTACGGTTTCTGGATAATCGCCCCGATAGTGGCCGCCTCGGCTTTCTGCTCGTAATAAGGCACTTTCCAGAATTAAGTCAGCGATATCTAGAAGATTTAATGTCTCGATCGCTATTCTTATTTCTAACTGCACCGAGGGACACAAAAATAATTGTTCTTTGTCGGGGAGAAGATTCTGGAGAAATTGGCCCATCTTTAAGGATTCTAACTGTTGTTTCCACTGCTGCACCCGTAGGATAGCAATTTCTAACTCATTTTGAAATCGGCAAATTCCCGCATTTTCCCACATTAAAATCGGTAATTCTCTCCGTACTTTTTGCCAGTCTTCCTGTTCTTGCTGCCAGTTTTCCGCAATTTCTAAGGGTTTTTCTGGTCTTTCCCCACGAAAGTTTTCTGGCTCTAGACCTATTGCAACTAAATTTGCCGCAAAGACAATACATTCCAAGAGAGAATTACTGGCTAAACGATTGGCTCCATGAACACCTGTACTAGCGGCTTCGCCGATCGCATACAAACCGGATAGAGAAGTGCGGGCGTTTAAATCGGTGGCCACTCCTCCCATCCAATAGTGAGCGGCGGGGGCGACCGGAATCACATCCTCAAGCACATTAATGCCCCATTTTTGACAGATGCGGATAATATTGGGGAAACGATAACGCAGACGCTCCGGTTCGATCGGTCTTAAATCTAGATATACTTTGGCATGGGCGGGATCGTGGGAGGTTTTTTGCAAATGGCTAAAAATCGCCCGACTCACCACATCCCGGGGGGCCAATTCTCCGGCCGGATGGTAATCGAAGGCAAAACGCCGCCCCCGGGCATCAATTAAATGCGCTCCTTCGCCGCGCACCGCTTCACTAATTAAAAACCGCGGCGCCCCAGGCACAGTCAAGGCGGTGGGGTGAAACTGAAAAAATTCTGGGTCGCGAATCACTGCCCCAGCACGCCAAGCTAGGGCGACTCCATCCCCCGTGCTAACGGCGGGATTAGTGGTTTGGGCGTAGACTTGACCGCCGCCTCCCGTAGCCAGAATGACTGCTTGCGCTCGCAGCCAACAGAGATGATCTTGATGGAGTAGACAAATACCTTGACAGCGTTGCCCTTCTAGGTCGAGCCAGAGTTTCAGCGCGATCGCTTGGGGAATAATGGTAATATTGGGGCGCTCGACTACTTTTTCCATCAGGGTACTGACGATCGCTCTCCCCGTGCGATCAGCCGCGTGTAGCACCCGGGCCTGGGAATGGGCGGCCTCAAGAGTGCGGGCTAAGTCGTCTCCAGAGCGATCAAAACTAACCCCCAACCGCAGCAAATCAGCGATCGCTTGGGGGGCTTTCTCGACTAAAAACTGCACGGCAGAGCGCTCGCATAAGCCCGCTCCGGCTTTCAGGGTATCTTCTAAATGGAAAACGGGGGAATCCTCAGGGGACGTGGCTGCCGCAATCCCTCCCTGCGCCCAATCACTAGCCCCAGTTTTTAAATCTTCTTTGGTAATTAAACCCACCTTTAAGTTAGGGGGTAAACACAGCGCGGCATACAATCCCGCCGCTCCCGATCCCACCACTAAAACATCTTGATAACTCGGCAGTTGCGAGGAAACGACCATGTAGTAGTTAATTGATAAATTCTATTTATTCTAGCATTTCATTTCTCTATAGCTCTGGCCAAAATCCCCAGTCTTTCCTTAGATCAGCATGGCAGATTCTTTCTTTTGCCTCTTGCCTGTCGCCTCTTGCCTTCAGAAGCTGATCACTAAAAAAGGTGAGCGATCGCTCACCTAGGAATTTTTTTAAAACCGTAATTAACTGGATTTAGTAAACTCCGGGGTTAAAACGGTCATCACCCTCGATAAATTCTTTAGAAGGCTCAGTAACAGTGAATTTCTCCAGATTGGCCTGTAAACGCTCTTTTTGAGTGGCCGAGAGTCCGGGGATATTGAGGACATCTTCCACTTCTTGGTAGGGGGCGTTTTTGATGATTTTACCGGCTAAATTGGGATAGAACCCTCTCAAGTCCCGGAAATCGCGAATATCACTGTTATTAAGGTCGATTTTTGCCCCAAATTCTGTGGTTAGTTTGGCATCGGCCGCATTTAAGACCGCCACGGGAAGAGAAGGAGAGGCGATCGAGGTGAGGTTGAGAGCTTGAGCGGGAACTTTGCCCCAAAAACTCCCGATAATCAAGGCAATTACCGCCAGCAGACGAACAAGATTCTTCATTGCAGTTGTGGTCTCCTAAAACCAAGGCAAATTAACGATCAGGACAAGAAATTAAGCCGTCAGCTTTCCGACTAGGCATAGGGTGGGGAATTGGGATTTGCCACCGCAGCCTAGCTATTAGCTGAACGCTGATAGCTAGTTAAAAAAGTTATATCATGCCATTAGACCAGATCTTAACCTAGTTTGCCGCCCTAGGGGAAGGGTTTTGGGTATTGGGGGATGGGGTTTTAGGGTTTTGCGGTTTTGGGGTTTGATCACAAAGAACAAGTTGGTTAGGACAATCTAAATCGCTAAAACCCTTTTCTGGCAAGGATTTTCCTGATGCCTGCTGCCATCTGGCTGCTGCTACAGTTGAATTTCCCTATTTCCCTATTCCCCTATCTCCCCACTTCCCCCATTTCCTCATTCCCCTATCCCCTAATGCAATTATTACAAATCCCTAAAATTATCAATGACGAACAGCACTCCTATGGCATCATAAACTGTTGCTTGTCTTGAAATATATAATAAGGAAGACACAATTATGGCTCTCCAATTGGGTGATATCGTTCCAGATTTTACACAAGATTCTAGTGAAGGTCCGATTTCTTTTCACCAGTGGGTAGGAGATAGCTGGGTGGTGCTGTTCTCGCACCCGGCTGATTACACCCCCGTTTGTACCACGGAATTAGGTACGGTGGCTAGTCTTAAGTCAGAATTTGAGCGACGTAATGTTAAAGTTATCGCTTTGAGTGTGGATAGTGCCGAATCCCATCGGGGTTGGATTAATGACATCAACGAAACTCAAAACACTACCGTTAACTATCCGATTATCGCCGATGGCGATCGCAAAGTGTCCGATCTCTACGGCATGATTCACCCCAATTCCCTCAATAATCTCACGGTACGCTCGGTGTTTATCATCGATCCCAACAAAAAATTACGTTTAACTATTACCTATCCTGCCAGCACGGGACGCAATTTTAACGAGATCCTGCGCGTAATCGACTCCCTGCAGCTCACCGATAACTATCAAGTGGCTACCCCGGCTAACTGGACCGACGGCGGCGATTGTGTGGTGGTTCCCTCTATTCCCACTGAAGAAGCTCGCAGCAAATTCCCCAAAGGAGTTGAAGAAATCAAACCCTATCTACGCATGACTCCCCAACCTAATAAGTAATTACTGATTCCTAATCGGTGAACCATATCCTAGAAAACTGACAATCCGAAAACCATAAAATCGTCAGGGAGGGTTAGCCATCCGTTATAACGGGTGGTAGCCCTAGCAACAGGGGATTTATCTCCCTTTATCATTTATCAGTTTGATTGTCAATATATTTTTTCATAGTTTCCCTAGATGTGTTAGCGGCAGTAGTCCCGAAAAGCAATTTCTTGGCTGGGTTAAAGACAATTCATTGACATCTATCTTAACTATAAGTTAAATTAATATTTGACAAAAATCGGCTTAAGACTAAAAAAACAATGAACATTATGGCTCCAAATGCTTAGTAGTGGTTAGTTTAGCTAGATTGTAGATCGATGAAATTATCTAGAGATCGAGCAAGGAGCGTCAAGAATTCTGGGTTACATCTATAAGTAAATTTTATTTTAAGTTTATTTAAGACTGTCATTACTAATGCAAGGCTGAGTCAGGGAGATTTTCCCGTAGTATCAAAAATGAAACTCGCTCGAATCGTTCACTTTGACGACGGGCGAGAGGCAATTGTAGAGACTGCCGCTTTCACTAGCATTCAATAAGAGGAACAACCGATGGCAACTTATAAAGTCACCCTGAAAACCCCCGATGGCGAGCATATAATTGATGTTCCCGATGATGAGTACATTCTCGATGTAGCTGAAGAGGCAGGACTGGACTTACCTTATTCCTGCCGCGCGGGAGCTTGCTCCAACTGTGCCGGTAAACTTGTGTCCGGTAGCGTTGATCAATCCGATCAATCCTTCTTAGATGACGATAAAATTGAAGCTGGTTTTATCCTCACCTGTGTCTCCTATCCTACCTCGGACTGTGTGATCGTCACCCACCAAGAAGAAGAAGCTTTGTCCTAATCTCTCTCAAGATTGTCAGAAAACTCCCGTTCAAGCCAGGGCTTGAACGGGAGTTATTTTATGGCTCAAAAATTTTTTTCCTTAAACACTTGTGTGTTTTAGCTAAGGGTGCTATGATTGGTAATCGTGGAATTAATGGGTCGGTGCCCGAGTGGTTAATGGGGGCGGACTGTAAATCCGTTGGCTACGCCTACGCTGGTTCGAATCCGGCCCGGCCCACCACGATCAATGCCCGTGTAGCTCAGTGGTAGAGCACACCCTTGGTAAGGGTGAGGTCATGAGTTCAATCCTCATCACGGGCTTAGAACAAAACTCCCTCACTGAGCGGGTTTTCACCTTATTGGTCGGCTCCGCGTTCCCCTTTCCATTCTCAATAAGGCGTTGGGGTTGGGTCGTTTTAGGTAAGTTTTGACCTAAAATTGCTAGAAAATTGGTAGCTAACTAGGGTTTGCGGCAAAAAGTTTTTCGTGGGGGTAGGGTGTGGGGTTTAGGGTGTAGGGTGTAGGGTTTTACCGATTTTCAGGCGGTCAATTACCTAATTTTCAGGGAAAAAGTGCCTAAATTTCCCCCCCGATCACTCCAAAGGCTGGTACTTTTTGATTTCAAAAAAGCCTAAAAATATTATCCAACAAGGTTTTTAGATTTATTCAGCCAGCCCTAACTAAATGATTGTAAAATCCGGGGCTTCATGCTGCCAAACTTCTCTTAAATCGACCTTTTCAAGCTTGGATAATTGCACGGCTTCTCCTTTTGACCGCTAACGGCTGAACTGATCTGCTATCATCAACTTCGGATGATATTATTAGTCTAACTCTTGGTCGGGTGCAGTGATTGGTTAGACAGATTTAGTATCAGAGCAGCACAAGGCTGACGTTTAGGGGCTGGCTGCGATAGGATAAAAAAGTGCTAGATAAAAACTCCTCTCCCTTCTGGTCCTTAGTTGCGGGTCACTGGTTCAAGCTCATCTGTGGAGCTAGTTACCAGGATTTGCCCACGATTCGCAACCTCGCTTTGACCTATACTATGGCCGGGGCTGATTGTATTGATGTGGCCGCTGATCGAGCCGTGATCCTTGCGGCCCGCGAAGGCATCGAAACCGCCGAAAAAATCGCCGGATTCCCTGCCAATCGACGACCTTGGTTAATGGTCAGTCTCAATGACGGTGAAGATCCCCACTTTCGTAAAGCTGTCTTTAATCCGCAACTCTGTCCAGTCGATTGTCCCCGTCCCTGCGAAAAAATCTGTCCCGCTGATGCTATCGATGGGGAAGGAGTGATTGAACAGCGCTGTTATGGTTGCGGTCGTTGCTTACCCGTTTGTCCCCGGCAAATAATCGAGACCAAATCCCTGGTCTGTCAACCCGCAGAAATCATCCCCTTAATTATCGAAATGGGAGTCGATGCGATCGAAATTCATACCCAAGTCGGTCATGGAGAGGAATTTGCTCGACTCTGGCCAGCGATCGCACCTCTAACTAAAAACTTAAAAATCCTCGCCATAAGTTGCCAGGATGATCAGCAGATCATTGATTACCTCCACTATCTGCGAGAAACTATTTCACCCCTAAGTTGTCCTTTGATTTGGCAGACGGACGGCCGACCGATGAGCGGCGATATCGGCAAAGGAACCACCCACCCGGCCATTAACATGGCCAAAAAAGTCCTCTCCGACAATCTAGCCGGATTTGTCCAGTTAGCTGGGGGAACCAATGACCACACAGTGACCAAATTACAGCAACTGGGGCTGAGAGAAAAAATTGCTGGTATTGCCTATGGAAGTTACGCCCGTGCATTGATTTTGCCAATTTTAGAGCATTTAGACCAGCCTAACCTTGAAAATGACCCCCAATCCTACCAAGAAGCCGTTAAAGTGGCTTCTATTCTCGTTGCTCAATTAAAAGCCTAGCCTTGGTCAAAAAACTATAATATTTTTTTAATTGACAACTAACCCCTAAATGTGTTAGACCCCAAGAAAATCTTGGAAATAAAAACAGCCAATTATCGCCAAAACCTTTTATTATTAATGCCAGAAACCCTACCCTCCTCTCGGATGCCAGTGACCGACGATTTAAACAAACTCTTGGCAATTCTACCCGCACGGATTCGCAGCAAAATCGAGGAACACCCGCGGCAGCATCAACTGATCGAAGTGGTTATGGATTTGGGACGCATACCAGAAGCGCGTTTTCCCGATGGGGCGATCGATCTGGGGGACGAACCGATCTCAAAAGAAGAAATCCAGTATTCGATCGCCCGGGTGGGCAGTTTTAGCGGCGATAATCGCGCCGGGATTGAACGCACCCTGCACCGCATCAGTGCCATTCGCAATCGAGACGGGGAAATTATCGGTTTAACCTGTCGTATCGGTCGGGCTGTTTTCGGTACGATCACCCTGATTAACGACCTGGTGGAAACGGGTAAATCCCTGCTGCTGCTCGGTCGTCCGGGGGTAGGGAAAACCACGGCCCTGCGGGAAATAGCCCGAGTTTTAGCCGACGATCTCAATAAACGGGTAGTGATTATCGACACTTCCAACGAAATCGCCGGAGATGGAGATATTCCCCATCCGGCCATCGGTCGCGCTCGTCGGATGCAGGTGGCCCGTCCGGAATTGCAGCATCAGGTGATGATCGAAGCAGTGGAAAACCATATGCCAGAGGTGATCGTGATTGATGAGATCGGTACGGAATTAGAAGCTCTGGCCGCTCGCACGATCGCCGAACGCGGGGTGCAGTTAGTGGGAACCGCCCACGGCAATCAATTAGAAAATTTAATTAAAAACCCGACTTTATCGGATTTAGTCGGGGGAATTCAGGCAGTAACTCTCGGAGACGAAGAAGCGCGCCGCCGGGGTTCTCAGAAAACCGTTTTAGAACGCAAAGCCCCCCCCACCTTTGACATTGCCATCGAGATGTTGGAACGTCAGCGCTGGGTCATCCACGAAGACGTATCCACCACTATCGACCAACTGCTGCGGGGACGGGAAGCAATTGCCCAAATCCGTTGGGTAGATGAGCAGGGAAAAGTACAAGTCACTCAGGAAGAACCAAAACCGGAAAACTTGACCCCTTTGCGTCGCAATTATCTGCCGGAAATGGATAAACCCAAGGGATGGCGCGCCGATGGCCGGATGACTCCCGTGGCCCGTTTCGGTGCGGGCCCCCTCAACCGGGAAAACGATTTCGATCGCCTCCTCGAACAATCTTGGCTGCAGGAAGAACCGGAAACGGAAAAAGTCCGCGTCCCCGGTCCTAATGGCGAAGATTGGCCGGTTTATGTCTATCCCTACGGAGTCAGTCGCGCCCCGATCGAACAGGTAGTACAGGCCCTAGATTTGCCGATCGTTTTGACCAAAGATTTACAGGGGGCCGACGCGGTGCTGGCCCTGCGTTCCCACGTTAAAAATCAGTCAAAATTGCGGCAAATTGCCAAAGTACGACAAATTCCTATCCACGGCATCAAATCCAATACCCTACCGCAAATTTCTCGCGGTTTAAAGCGGATTTTGGGCATTGATGACCCGATGAATCAGGAAGGTGCGGATCTGCGTTTATTTGCCCGCGGCGGTAGCGATGACGAGATCGAAGCTTTAGAGGAGGCCCGGTTAGCGGTGGAACAAATCGTTATTCCTACCGGCCAACCGGTGGAGTTGCTGCCGCGATCGGCGAAAGTGCGAAAAATGCAGCACGAATTAGTGGAACATTACCGTCTCCAATCCGATAGCTTCGGAGAGGAACCGAATCGCCGGATTCGCATCTATCCAGCTTAGGAGTCGGGAATTTGCAGCGACGCACGCTCATCATTCTAGGTACAGGGGCGGCGATCGGTGCGGTGGACGTCCGGATTATCCATCGTCCCGAATCGGCGGCGGAATTACCCGCTAAAATGCCCCTAGCTGCAAGAATTAAGCTCTGTCTCGATCTGGCTAAGATTAAACTAGCCACTACGATCGACTATCTCGATAGTTATGCCCGTCGGGTGATAATTTTTGCTTATGGAATCGTGAAATGCTTATCGGGCAACACTTTTAGGACTATTTTGTCGAAGAAACTATCAGTATAGACCTCGTTTCCACACAGAAACCAGAAGATCCGGCATTCTCTATCCCTATCTTACCCATCCAGAGCCATCGGGTTTTAATTTCTTCAATTGGCGGTAGTGATCCGATAGTAGTGGCGTAGCTCTCTTGCTTATCTAGCCTGAGTTGTGTAGAATATTGACTAATAAAAATAATTACCTGATAAATGTCAAGAATTTGCTTTTTATGATTGCTGTTTTTATCAAAATCTTCTCTTGGATTATTAAATTTTGGTTGGATTGCGATGAAGATTTAGAACATAATCTTCTAACAAAAGATTCACCAGCTTCAATATTTCGTTGTCCTAAATGTGGTTCTTGCCATACCATCAAAAATGGTTCTAAACATAATGGCAAACCCAAACGTAAGTGTAAAATACCCAATGCATTCTATAACACTAACGAGCAGATTATTACGAGTAAGTTGACGACTGAAGTTGGGGAAGCAGCGGCGATCGCTCTCTTGAAAGACCAGTATGCGGTGGGGACGGTGACGGCGAAGATTGTTCAACCGAAGCCTGATGGTTAACTATTGTTTAACCCCCATTGTGCCCAAACGAATCAAATTTTTGGCTTCAAATAAACAAGTCGGTTTGTCCAATCCCGCTTGCCTTGCAGCTCCCATAAGGCTAAAAGCGAACGAACCAAAAGACCAAAATTGCTAGGGGGAATGGACTGATAATCGATAAAAATAACGCCACTATGACTTTTCTGAGCTTCTCCCCATTCGCACAAAAGCGGGGGAATACTGTTCTGGTCGTATGTTACTAGAGTTAACTGGGCGACCGTTGCCGCTTTTAAGATGATTTCATCCGAATCACCCAAATACCGACCTTCTTGCCAGGTGATTAAGGGAAAAATCAGGATTTCTGGACGTTTGCGACTAATTTGTTCGGCAACCGTCGGAGAAATATGTTCATCTAATAAAAAAGATAGCATTTTAGCTATTCCCTGATCGTGAGCGGGGAATCAGGAGAAACCGTAATCGTTTCCAATTGGGGTAAGAGTCGTTTTATCGTCGTTTCATTGAGGGTTTGAGCATCGGCGATCGCCGTTTGCACTTCTGACTGATAGGCTTCGGCATAGAGCAAAGCAGAGCGTACCCATTCGAGGGGTCGATGAAAATGTGCCGCCGTTTTTTCTTCATCTAGCGCGTAGCTTTGAGCAATTTGAATTACTTCCCATAGAGCCAAACTAGAGTTTTTTAGGTAGGGTTGCCGCCCCAAAGGAGAATGGCGAAATTCAATATAGGGGAACTCGCTTTCTCTGAGAGATTCCTCGATTAAAATCGCACTGGTTTCACTAGGGGTTTTTCCTAATCGGCGGGCAAACCGTTTCAGTCTTTCTGCTGTGCGGTCGGGGAGTCGGGTACTAACAACTTGGGACATAAATTTTTTCAACTTTTAATTACACTGTTTACATTGTAACTCGATTCATTGTCCCAATGTCCTTTATTTAAGGAATGACCGTTCAGATAAGCTAGAACCTCGTCACGGCATATCATAGAAAAATAGCCGCATCGAGAGAGAAGCTAATGTTAATAAATAACCAAGAGCAATTATGGCAGTTACTCCAAAACCAGAAAAATTAATCAGTGAGCCTTTGTCAGAGCAAGAGGCTAAAGCCTTGAATATCCCGTCCCTTTCTAACTCTTCCCAAAATAGTAAAGCTATTTTTCTGCAACAGGCAGGTACTTTAAGTGATGATAGTTCTCTTGCTGACCTAAGAGACTCTATTTACCAAGCAAGGGGACGTTCGGAAACTGAAGATGATGTATCTTCTTGACACGGATACTTTAACTGATCTCCACGCTGGCAACACTAACATCATCAATCGCTTAGAAAGCTTACAAGATGAGGAAGTCGCCATTACGATTGTCACCAAGGTAGAAATTTTACGCGGGCGGATAGATTATCTGCTTAAGGCTTTTTCAGGCAGGGATTTATTGAAAGCACAAGAGCTTTTCTCTCGTTCAGAAACCTTATTAAATCAACTTCCTGTAATTTTAATTGACCCAGATGCAGCCAATCAATTTGACCGCTTACAAGGTATTTCTAAATTCCGCAAAATTGGCAGAGCAGATTTGTTAATTGCTAGTATCGCCTTAGCTGATCAAGCAACTCTAGTAACTAGAAATCTGCGACATTTTAGACAAATTCCGCATTTATTCTTAGAAAATTGGGTTGATTAATTCCCGTTCCGGCTCTTCTAGGTTCTGTGTGATAAGTTTAACTTACATAGGATCGATCTTTGTGTCCTCTGTGTCTGGTGTGGTTCCTTCCACTCCCTCGCCAGCAGGACTGTATCTTAGAATACATTTTACCCACCAAATCCAAGAGAGCCCCGTTCCGAATTGTGAGCAAGATTGAGAGAAAAGTCCGCCCAAGCGTTGATAGAATCGCCTTGATTGATAAACGGTTGGGAGTCTTAACAGACTACTTAATTCTTGCCCTTTTTGAGGGGGGAAGTGGCAAACTGTTAACTGTTACCGTTGAATGGGAAAAGACTGTGGATATTCGCTTAATCGTTGTTGATGTGGATGGAACGATCGCCGGGGATAACAATCAGGTTAATCCGGCTGTGGTGCAAGCGGTCTCGGCCGTCCAAAAAAAGGGGATTCCCGTCGCTATCGGCACTGGCAGGATGTACCGCTCGGCTTTACGTTTTCATCAACGCCTTAAATCCACTTTACCCTTAATTGCTTACAATGGCGCTTGGATTCAAGATCCTGTTTCTCAAGTTCACCATCGACATACTCCCATTTCCCCCGACTTAGCGATCGATCTTTTAGATTATCTTGAACAACCCCAATGGCAAGAGAAAATCTCCCTTAATTTTTATATGGACGATGTGCTTTATGTGCGGCAATTAAACGCGGAAACGGAATTCTATCGGCAGCGATCGGGTATTATGGCCGAAGCAGTGGGAGATTTACGCAAAGTGGCCCACAAAACTACTAAAATCCTGGCCATGGGGGAAGATAAGCAATTTATCGCTGAGATTTGGCAGCATTTACAGCAACGCTATCAAAATCAAGATTTATACTTTACCCAATCGAGTCCGACTTTTTTTGAAGTTACCCACGTTGAGGCCACCAAGGGAAGCGCCGCCCAATTTTTGGCCGAAGATATCCTAGGATTACAACCGCAAAACGTCATGGCGATCGGTGATAATTTTAATGATGTTTCTATGCTCACCTATGCGGGTGTCGGTGTCGCCATGGGTAATGCTCCCCAAGCCGTTAAGGATCAAGCCGATTGGGTTGCCCCCAGTGTAAACTTAAATGGGGTAGCTGCGGCCTTGGAAAAGTTTGTTTTGATTTGAGGAATGGGGGAATGGGGAAGTGGGGGAATGGAGGAATGGGGGAATGGGGAATTTTAACTAAAACCCTAACACCCTACAATCCTACAGCCCTAACACCCCAACACCAATTCGCTTTTTATCGAGAAAATTATGACTATTAATACGCAAACTGTTACGATTTCTAACAAAGATATTGACATCGATGCCTATTTAGCCATTCCCGATCGAGTGGGAATTTATCCAGCAATTATCGTGATTCAGGAAATATTCGGCGTAAACGACCATATTCGCGATGTTACCCGCAGAATTGCCCAAGAAGGCTATATAGCGATCGCTCCTGCCATTTATCAGCGATTTGCTCCCGGTTTTGAAACGGGGTACAGTATGGCAGATATCGAAATCGGTCGTCAGTACAAGGAACAAACCAAAGCAGCCGAATTACTCAGCGATATCCAGGCCACCATCGATTATCTTTATAGTTTGCCACAGGTGCAAAAAACCGGTGTCGGCACGATCGGTTTTTGTTTTGGTGGTCATGTGGTTTATCTTGTCTCCACTCTAGAGGATATCAAAGTTACTGCCTCTTTTTACGGTGCGGGAATCACCACGGGAACCCCCGGGGGTGGCCAAGCGACAGTGAAGGTGACTCCCCAAATCAAAGGGACAATCTACGCATTTTTCGGGGTGTTAGATACCAGTATTCCTCAGAAGCAAGTGGATGAGATAGAAAACGCATTAACCCGTTATCAAATTCCTCATCGAGTTTTCCGCTATGAAAATGCCGACCATGGCTTTTTCTGCGACCAAAGAGCTAGTTATAATGCTAAGGCGGCCAAATCTGCCTGGGATCATGTGCTAGAGTTATTTAGCCTTCTTAAATCTTAATGGTCTGACTCCTTAAGCTTCAGCTTACACTGGAAGCAGCTCGAAATCACACTTGTAACTATTCTATTTATCATGACACCGAACCCTGCCTTTTCCATGGACGATTTTGCCAAAGCTCTTGATCAATACGATTATCAATTTGAAAAAGGGCAAATCGTGCGCGGGAGAGTCGATCAACACACCTCCGATGGAGCATACATCGATATTGGCGGCAAATCCTCCGCTTTTATTCCTTTAAGGGAAATTTCCCTCGAAAATGTTACTTCCATTCCCGAAGCTTTACCCATAGGTGCAGAATTCGATTTTCTGATTACCCGTGGACAGGATGCGGAAGGACAAGTTACCCTGTCTCTGCGGCAATTATTACTACAAAAAGCTTGGGAAAATGTCAGGGAAATCTCTGAAAGTGGCAAGTCGGTACAGCTGCGCGTCACAGGGGTGAATAAGGGGGGAGTGACGGGAGAGGTGGAAGGATTAAAAGGATTTATCCCTCGCTCCCATTTAATCGAAAAAAATGATTTAGATTCCCTGATCGGACAACTTTTAACCGCAACTTTTATTCAAATCGACCAAGAAAATAATAAATTAGTTTTATCTCAGCGAGAAATTGCTCGCGCTAACGCTATCAGTCAATTAGCTGTGGGTAAATTATTAAGTGGCACCGTGGTTAAATTACAACCCTACGGTGTCTTTGTCGATTGCGGTGGAGTGACGGGATTACTCCATGCTAAACAGGTGACAGGAGCCTTTTTTAATTCTCCCATGACTTTCTTTAAAGTTGGTCAAGCAATTCAAGTGGTGGTCGCGGAAATTGACGAATATAAAAACCGCATTTCCCTATCTACGAAAATCCTCGAAGCGCACCCCGGCGAAATTCTCGAAAACTTTGCAGAAGTCATGGAAACAGCAGCAGAAAGATTAAAACAAGCTCAGGGAAAAACAATGGACAGTTAAATTAGGGGATGGGTGTTAGGGAAATGGGGAAATGGGGAAATGGGGAAATGGGGAAATGGGGAAATGGGGAAATGGGGAAATGGGGAAATGGGGAAATGAGGAAATGGGGAAATGGGGAAGTGGGGAAGTAGGGAATTTCAACTAAAAACCCCAAAACCCCAAAACCCTAAAACCCCAAAACCCCAAAACCCTAAAACCCTAAAACCCCAAAACCCTAAAACCCTAAAACCCTAAACCCCTTTTTCCGTGATCAAGATGTTTCAAGAAAAGATGTTTCAAGATCGGATAGCAATTTTAGGGACTATGCACGGAAAAGAGCGGGTAATAGCGCCGATTTTAGCGCAAGAAATAGGCCTTAAGGTGATTGTACCCGATAATTTTAATACCGATCGCTTTGGCACTTTTACCCGGGATATTAAGCGCATCGGAACACAAATTGAAACCGCTCGCAGGAAAGCACAAGAAGCGATCGAGCTTTCGGGATACGATATCGGAATTGCTAGTGAGGGTAGTTTTTATCCCTATCCCAACTTGCCGTTAGTTTCCTGTAATCGTGAATTGATTTTATTGCTCGATCGAGTCCATAATCTAGAAATAATTGGTCAAGCAATAGTCACGGAAACTAATCACGCTCACCAGACTGTCACTAATCTAGCAGATGCTTTAGAATTTGCCGAAAAAATCGGCTTTCCTAGTCATGGTTTAGTGGTGATGTTTGATAAAAATTCTCTCGACTCCGAGCAGATTTTTAAGGGAATTACTGACCAGAAAAATTTAGTTAAAATTGTTGAAGATATTCTTGACAAAAACGGCAAAGTACACCTAGAAACCGATATGCGTGCTATGCACAATCCCACACGGATGAAAGCGATTGCAGCTGCGACAGCAAATCTGGTTCAGAAACTTAATCAATTATGTCCTAATTGTGGTTGTCCGGGGTTTGATATTTTCGAAAGAAAAGCGGGTTTACCCTGTGGTTTATGTCACTTTCCCACCTCTTTAATTAAACTGGAACTATACGGTTGTCAAAGCTGTGATTATCGAGAGGAAAAACTCTTTCCCAACGGTGAAAAAACCGCCGATCCGATGTATTGTGAATATTGTAATCCTTAAAGATAGCTTTTCTATGGAAAGAATTTTAGAACCAGAAGTAATGGATGATTGGGAAGAAGCGATCGAATATGATGCCATGGACTTCACGGAAGTTAATACTAATTTCGCTAAAGAAGCCGTACAATTGGCTGGTATTAATGCTAAGGTATTAGATGTAGGAACTGGCACTGCACGCATTCCGATTATGATCAGTCAACTACGTCCCCAATGGCAAATTATCGCTATTGATCTGGCCGATTCTATGTTAGAAATTGGTCAAAAAAATATCCTTAATGCTAACTGTCAAGAAAAGATCAAATTAGAAAAAGTTGATGGTAAAAATCTTCCCTACCAATGCGAGCAATTTGATTTAGTTATTTCTAATAGTTTAATCCATCATCTCGAAAATCCTCTGCCTTTTTTACGGGAAATTAAGCGAGTTTTAAAACCGAATGGTGGCATTTTTTTAAGAGATTTATTCCGTCCCGATTCCGAGGAAATAATCCAGGGGATGGTGAGGGAAATCGATCCTAATTTTTCTCCTCGACAAGCGCAACTATTTCAAGATTCTCTCCAGGCCGCTTTTACCATAGCAGAAATCGCCGATTTAATCCAGCAGTCGGGATTAAAAAATGTTAAAATTTATCAGTCTTCCGAACGTCATTGGACAGCCATAAAAACAAGTAAAAACTAATCACTAAATCAGGAAAAATTGAGTTATGAAAGTTGGATTTTTGGGAACGGGATTAATGGGAAAGCCAATGGTAGAAAGATTATTAAATCAGAAAATTTCTGTTATTGCCTATAATCGCACCTTAGAAAAATTAGCACCTTTACAGCAGTTGGGAGCCAAAACAGTTAGCTGTTCCGAGCAAGTTATTCAAGAGGCAGATTGTCTGATTTTAATGTTAACTAATGCTGCCGCTATCCAAGAGGTTTTAGGATTAAATTCCGAGCAATCTAACCTCAATAATCGTACTATTATCCAGATGGGAACCATTGCCCCTTCTGAAAGTAAACAACTGCGAGATCAAATTGTTGCTAAAGGGGGAGAATATCTAGAAGCACCCGTGTTAGGAAGTATTCCCGAAGCTAAAAATGGGACTCTCTTAGTTATGGTGGGAGCAACGGAGAAACAGTTCCATCAATGGTCAAATTTATTAGCAAATTTTGGTCAAGAACCGATGTTAATCGGGGAAGTGGGAACCGCTGCGGCGTTAAAATTAGCTTTAAATCAATTAATTGCCTCTCTAACCAGTGCTTTTGCTTTGAGTTTAGCTTTTTTATCCCAGCAAGGAGTAGATATAGAAAAGTTCATGACTATCCTACGTCAAAGTGCCTTATATGCGCCTACTTTTGACAAAAAATTAACCAGAATGTTAGAAGAAAATTATACTAACCCTAATTTTCCCACTAAACATTTACTCAAAGATGTCAATCTCTTTTTAGAGGAATCGGAGAAGTTAGATTTAACCACTTTTCCTCTAACAGGAGTGCAGCGCGTTCTTGAAAAAGCTTTAGAAATGGGATTAGCAGAGCAAGATTATTCAGCTTTATACGGGGCGCTGAAAAAAGAATGATAAACTGCTTGGCAACATCAAAACGACTCTCTTTGGTTTGTCTAGTCGGACAACTGATAGGAGAAAAACTGGTAAAAGGCTTTAAATTTTCCTTAAGCTTTGTTGAGGTAGCCGGAAGAGGGGTTTAGAGTGGGAAGTGATGGAATTTTGGGCATATTTTCCTATGACGCTGACTGAATTTGGATTATTAGCGGGTTTACTTGTCCCCGGTATCCTGCTCTCGATTTTGGTGATGGTGAGTTTTGCCAAAGGGGGCTAAAAACCGATAGAGACACCGATGAAAGTGTCTCTATCTTTTTGGGGTGAAGATTAATCTATTTTTGGTTTTTTGCCCAATTTAATTGATTCTGTAGCTAACAAAATTGATTCTAAATGATGGCGCTTCTCCACTTGACCGAGGAAATAACCTGTCATCATCGCTGAAGCGAGAAGATTAGCCAAATTCTCGCGGTCGGTGGTAATTTGTACCGCAAAATCCTCTGAGGGCAACATTCCCACCAATCCCCTGACGTTTTGCGAGATAATATCTTTAATTTCGCTACTGACCGATTGGGCTATTCTCTCAAGGGTTTCAGGATGCTGCCGCTGGAGATACTGCATCAGACCGTTATCATTTTGTTCTTCGGTTTCCCAGGGAAAAAAATCAGGATTAAAAGTCATCAGAACTCCCACGCTGTAGTGGTTATTGGCTCTAGGTTAACAAATCGCTCTTCTTGATTGCCTGAAGTCCCCCCCATCTTCCTCAAGTTTAGCTCAGTGATCGGAAACGTTCACCGCTCAACTAAACTTACTCAAACTTACTTAAAAGCCTGAAAGCTTAGTCATTCGTAGTGGGTCAAGCACTACAGGATTAAACGGCAAACCCTTTATTCCCTGGTCAATGACATCAGGAATTACTTTTCTAATGATGTTAAATGCACCATTGACATCGGCATTTAATAACTGATTTGTTCCCATTTTATAAAGTCCTCTAGCTAACCTTTTTCCTTTAAATAATGGTTTTTCTTCACCATATTTAGGTAACTCATCCCTATCTAAAGCACTGGATTGTGAGGTATAGGATTCTTCAGTTATTATGACTTTTATCCCTTTTAATTGAGCCTTGTAGGTTAACATTTCTATTAATCTATTATGGGGAATATTGACAAATTGTTGATTATTCCTTTTTCCTAGATTAAGAGATTGTTTTATCCGCTCATTATGCCCAATTATTAACGTCCCTATTTGATGAATAGTACACCAATCTATTACTCTTTTACTGGCTGTGTGTAGATAATTTTCTACTCGACAGTTTCGTTTATGGGTCAGGAATAGCAATCTCTTAGATGAGGGTTGATTATTTTGGGTTTTCAGTTGAGATTGTAAGCGGGAACGTTGTTTGTTGTAGAAGGTGTTAATTGCTTTTAACGGTCTGCCATTTACCAAAAGAGGTGCTACACCTGTTTGATTTGTAGTTACAGCCATTAAGTTATTAACTCCTAAATCTACCCCAGCTATCTCTTGTTTATCTGTGGTTTCCGACCGTCTTTCATAGACTATTTCAATGACATAACAGCTACTTTTGGGGACAATTCTCACTTCAATTATTTCTCTTCGGGAAGTGGTCATTTTTAACTCGCTCATAGACAAGTGACAAATTCCTTCTTTTAAAGGTTTTTTATAAATTGATTCCTGAGAATATATCAGCAGGTTTCTTCCTTTGGTTTTGTCCTTATACTTAATAATTTTGGGTTTTCCTAAAAATTTTTCAGGGTGTTTTTTCCAAGCTTTAAAAGCGGCAAAATAACTAACCCAAGCCTGATCTAATCTTCTGATTATCTGCTTGCTCACTTTCGTGGGTAAAGCTAAATAATCTGAGGTTTTAGATACCAGATGATAGAGTTGATTAAAACTCAGTTTTTGGGAGTTTTCAAAGAAATATTGGCGATAATGGTAGTTAGCTAGATTGAACAAATTTTTTGACAAAAAGGCATAATGATCGATTTCTGACCATAAGGGATGGTTTTGACTGATAATATGACGTTCAACTAGCTTCATATTTTGATTATACCTGATAACGTTCTTAAAATCTATCGGTGGCCAAAGTTACTTATTTTAGTTATCTAGCTACAGAAATGAGTAACTTTAAAAAGCTTTAGGTAGGTTTTTGGTTTCTGTGGTTAACCCATAATATACCCTCTCTCTCCTTATTCCCGATCAGTAGATTCCAGAATACCCTGTTCCCTAAGATTGTCAACCTCGAAATATTGATGAAATTTATCGGTTACTTCTAACCAGTACGATCTACCTTCGTTTTGCTTGCGTTTTCTGACAAATCCTCGTTCTACCAAGTCCTGAACCTGTTGATAGGCCGTACTGCCCCGTAAATTAATTAAATCCGCTTGCAAAATCGGTGCTTTTAGTGCGATCGCGGCCAAAGTGCGGAGGGTTCCCGTGCCTAATTCGGCCGGGATCAGGTCTTCGATCAAATTCTGATAAGCTGACCGCAATTGTAAACTATAACCGAGGGGGGTTTCCACCACTTCCAAGGCACTATCCCGGTGTGCATAATCGGACATTAACTCGATCATAGCATCTGCTACCGTCAAGCGATCGCTGTTGGTTAATGTCACCATCTCGGTTAAGGGGACAGGCTGCCCTTTTAGGTAAAGTATCGCTTCTAGACGGGTAGCTAGTCTGATCTCCTGGTGGGGTTCCGCGCTCAATCTCGACTACCTAAGTTTAGACAATGATTTGATATTCTACTAGAAGACGAACGAGAAAATTATGGAAACTTTTTGGAGTCAGGTTTTAGACTTTTGTTATCAGGCTACCGGCCAGGTGGGCGATCGCTTACTGGCCGATTTTGGCAAACTACAGGCCACCAATAAAGCAGACGGGACTTTAGTGACGGCTGCCGACCGTTGGTCCGATGGCGAATTGCGATCGCTAATTGCCCGCACTTTCCCGGATCATGGAGTCTTAACCGAGGAAACTACCCATATTTTCCCAGATCAAGAATGGTGTTGGGTAGTGGATCCGATCGACGGCACGACTAATTTTACTCGCGGTGTTCCCATCTGGGGCATTTCCCTGGGACTTCTCTACCGAGGGACTCCCGTGTTCGGATTTGTTGATCTCCCCTGCCTGAAACAGGCCTATTATGGTTATTGGTACGGTGAGACGGGTTTAACTGGTCCAGAGGGAGCCTACCGCGACGGTCAACCGATTCACACCAGCGACGATTTTCCCAGCAAAAATCATCTGTTTAATCTCTGCGCTCGTAGTACAGATGTATTTAAAAATCCCTTTCCCTGCAAAGTGCGGATGATAGGAGTGGCTAGTTATAATCTGCTTTTGGTTGCCGATGGCACTGTCTTGGGAGGAGTGGAAGCAACCCCAAAAGTCTGGGATATTGCCGCAGTTTGGGCGATTCTACAGGCCGCAGACGGGGTATTTATCTCTTTAGGAGAAAAGATTTTTCCCTTACAGGTGGGGGAGAATTATGGGGATCGATCCTATCCCTGTTTAGCCGTAGCTCGATCGAATTTAGCGCCGGTTTTCTTGCCTTTAGTCAGTTTTCTCAAGGATGCCAATAATTAGCTGCACTGACTTTTGTTTCTTCGGGTTAAACTAGCAAGGCAATTTGACTGGGACGCGAATAATATCGAGCATATTTCAAGACATAATCTAATTCCAGCAGAAGTGGAGTAGGTTTTTCAGGATACAACAAAAATAGGGACGGCATCAAGGAAGACAGAGAGGGAAAAACGTTGGGCTATAATTGGGAGGAGCTATGGCGGACGTATTTTATTTATTGTCTATACTCGCCGGGATCAAAAAATTCGAGTAGTTACAGCTAGAGATGCCACCTTTTCTGAAAAAAGACTCTATCGGAGATGAACAATTATGACTCAATTTGTAGCCAAAAAACTGACAGAAATCCATAGTTGGGAAGAAGTTCCTGATTTTAACTCTGAATCAGAAGAAGCGGATTATTGGGCTAATTATAGTTGGGCGGCAGATTTTTTTCAGCCGCCACAATTTATGAGAATTATTCTTGAAGAGATACAATTGTTGCTGGAACGACTAGGGGATTGTTTAGAGGAAATACAAGAATTAGGAAAATGGGAAGCAGAAAAAACAGCCGCGGATTTTCTCAGATTAATAAGACGAGATATTGAAGGGATTCTTTGTCTAGCTAATCAATATCTGCGTCTGCTGCCGCCAGCTTTAATTATTGCTTGATCGCTCCTTGAAACCTTTGGTAATTTAATGTGGATACTTAATGAAACTGAGGAAAATAAACGAGAAATAAGACTGGTAAGGATGATTAACTCTGAGATTGAGGAAACTAAAAAATATATCAAATACTTAGAGGAATTGAAATCAAACCCAGATAAAGTTGCTCAACTTAAAGAAGATAAGCAATCATTAGAGAATTACAAAAAAGAGATTGTGAAGAATATATCCAATTGTCCTCAACTGGAGAAAGATAGTAATAAGAATAAGCCTGATTTTAAACAAATAACTACTGAAATTCATAAGCCAGAAATTTATCCATGTTATGCTAGATTATCTCAGTCTATCCACGGCAGTCATGCCGCTACTTGGATTTATAAGTAATCTCTCGGCAATAGCGGAACTTTTGGGGAAATTATTGCAGCATATCATTGGCATACACCTTAGTATAGCTGGGAGAAAATTTCTGCAAGAATTTGCCGGTAATCCCGACAGATTTATTGATGGAGAAATCCAGAATCGTCTAGAAAAGGCCTGAAAGTCCTTACAAGAAAACAGATAAATCAACCAAGGTCGATCGCAAATCGCTATGATAGAATATTGGCTCTTTAATTTCCGTCCCCTCCTGCTGTTATGAAACTGCCTGTCGTCGCTATTATCGGTCGTCCCAATGTGGGCAAATCCACCCTCGTCAATCGTATCGCTGGAGATCAACAGGCGATCGTGTTCGATCAACCCGGGATTACCAGAGATCGCACCTATCAACCAGCTTTCTGGTGCGATCGAGATTTTCAAATTGTCGATACAGGAGGGCTAGTTTTTAACGATGACAGCGAATTTCTCCCTTTAATCCGCGAACAGGCTTTAATCGCCCTAGCAGAGGCAAGTGTGGCGATTTTTGTCGTCGATGGCCAGGCAGGAATTACCGCCGGCGATCGAGAAATTGCCGCTTGGTTACGACAGCAAAATGTCCCGATACTTTTGGCAGTTAATAAATGTGAATCGGTGGAACAGGGTATCCTGCAAGCGACGGAATTCTGGGAATTAGCCATCGGTGAACCCTTCCCCATCTCGGCCATTCACGGCTCTGGTACAGGAGAACTACTCGATGCGGTGATTAAATATTTGCCACCCGCGGCGGAAATTCCCGAAAATGAAGAGATTAAAGTGGCAATTATCGGTCGTCCTAACGTGGGTAAATCCAGTCTCCTCAATGCTTTAACTGGACAACAACGGGCGATCGTTAGTCCGATTTCGGGAACCACCAGAGACTCGATCGATACTTTAATTGAACGAGAAGGACAGGTTTATCGGTTAATTGACACCGCTGGCATTCGCCGTAAGAAGAATGTGGACTATGGAGCCGAATTTTTCAGTATTAACCGTGCTTTTAAGGCAATTCGCCGGTCTGACGTGGTGCTATTCGTCATCGATGTGCTAGATGGTGTCACCGAACAGGATTTAAAATTGGCGGGACGAATCATTGAAGAAGGGCGCGCGGTGGTGCTAGTGGTCAATAAATGGGATGCGGTGGAGAAAGACACCTACACTATCAATACTTATACCAAAATGCTCCAAGATCGGCTGTATTTCATGGATTGGGCAGAAATGATCTTTGTCAGCGCCATGACGGGGCAAAGAGTCACCAAAATCCTCGAATTAGTCGATATTGCCGCCGAATCTCACCGTCGTCGCGTCAGTACCTCGGTAATCAACGATGTGATCGAAGATGCGGTTAAATGGCACAATCCCCCCACCACCAGGGGCGGAAAACAGGGGAAACTATACTATGGCACGCAAGTATCCAGTCACCCCCCCACGATCGCCCTTTTCGTTAACGATCCCCAGCGCTTTAATGATAACTATCGCCGTTACATCGAAGGGCAATTCCGGCAACAGTTAGGCTTTAAAGGAACCCCGATCCGCTTAATCTGGCGCGGCAAACCGGCGCGAGAAGTGGAAAAAACGGTTAATAGAGCCACCAAGGTCTAATTTATGGATTTATTGCGAAGTTTGCCCATCGGTCTTTATCTCGATCAACCGATTACCCGACTACATCAACTAGATGCCAGGGTAAAATTTATCTGGTTAATGGCGTTTTTAGCAGCACCTTTATTAGCTAATGCTTGGTGGCGTTTAGCTTTGGTGGGATTGTTAATGTTGTTAACCCTGCTTGCACCTATTCCCCCTCGCGTCTGGCGGCAACAGATGGGCTGGCTGATATTTTTGGCGATTATTGTCTTTCTAATTACTGCTATCACTCCCGATGGTTTAGGGGTGAGTATTCAGCCGCGTTTACCCGATGAAGGGCTGAATTTACCGCCAGCAAGTGATTATCAGTATGTTTTATGGGATAGAGGCCGTTTATTTGTTACCCGACGTTCTTTGGAATTAGCAGTGAGAATTAGTACCCTAATTTTTACTTTAATTTATAGCACTAATCTCTTTTTGTTGACGACGGCCCCAGAAGAAATTACCGAAGGTTTAGAGAATTTAATCAGTCCTTTACGGCGATTTAATGTGCCGGTGACGGAAATTTCTCTGACTCTGACCCTCTCTTTGCGCTTTATTCCTCTGGTTTTAGAAGAAGTGCAAAATCTAGCTAGGTCAGTGCGAACTAGGGCGATCGATTGGCAAAAATTAGGGATTAAAAGAAGTTTAAACGTCTGGTTAACAGTAGTGGAAAAATTACTAGATAATTTGCTTTTGCGCGCCGAACAAATAGCGATCGCTATGGAGGTTCGCGGTTTTACCAGTCCCAATCAGCATCAGGTACGCTGGCACCAATTACAGTTAAGATGGCCTGATTTTATTGCTTTATTTTTGTTGATTCCCTTTTGGGCAGCCCGATTAGTTTGGGGTGGTTTATAGCAGTTATCAGTTATCAGATGCGAGTTTTAAGTGTGCAGTATTAAATAGAAGTTTCCTACTGTCTTTTCACTGATTACTGATTACTGTTTACTGATCACTGATTACTGTTCACAGCAAAAAACTCCCTACACCCTACACCCAGCCTAGACTTTAACCTCGTTGTTACCCCTTCAGGGCGCAGATGTTGGCGGTAGTGACGAGCCTGCGTTCTCAGAACCGCAATGTTTTGGAATTGATGACCGAGGAACCCTTCGCGCCTCTGGAAGGAGTAGTAATTCTCCCTCTCTGCTACCCCAGGGGAGTCCTTCCACAGAATCAATGCCACTGGCTGCTTGCCCCCCCTGAATGGTTACATACGCTACATAATGTGTTACCATTTAGATACGGCGGTTCCTCTATCCGTGTGGCACCGATAACTCCTTATTGGATAAGCATTTCCACTTAGAAGATGTACCAGACTGAGCCTGAATCCGCCGTATGTATAGAATTGTTGATTAGGACTCTTTATCATGGCATTGCAAGAAGGCACTTACACCTGGGAATACGGCGACACTACCCAGGCTCTCTGGTTCACCGCTTCTTACAACACGGTCACAAATCAGTGGACTGTTGATATGAAGAAGGGGTCGATGGATCTCAATGCGTTGTGGTGGTCGAATGGCGATAGCAAAGCGGATGGCGCTATCAATTTGTTATCAAAGGATAACAGTCTCAATATGAATGGGACTGGTATCGTCTGGGATGGATACGACAAGATTTCCGATACGGGGTTGACGGGAAAGGAGCATAATGGCAGCAGTCTTCTTACTGCGGGTAATACCTACACTTACAGCTACAGCAAGGATCAAGGGGTAGAGATTGAAGCGCTGTTGGCTCAGGGTGTTGTCGTCCTTGGTATCCGGGCCACATCCGTCAATGGCAACGGCGGTATCAAGGTGGCAGATGGGCAATATGTTTTCGTTCCCTACGACAATACTCCACCTACACTAACAGTCGATATCGTTGATGCTTCCTTGAACGACGGAACTAACAGTTCTCTCGTCACCTTTGAATTCAGCGAAGATGTCAGCGGTTTTGCCGATAGTGATGTGAACGTCAGCGGCGGAACCCTGAGCGACTTCACCCAAGTGGATGGCAACAGCTACCAGGCCATCTTCACGGCCGACGATGCTGTGGAAACCACCGGTTCGGTGTCCGTGGCAGCCGATAGCTACAGCGATCTTGCCGGTAACAATGGTGGAGCGGGAGCGGATACGGTGACAATTGACACACTTAATCCGACCGTGGGCATCACCTTCGACAGCTCAACCCTCACCGGCCAGAACTTTAGCACGACGGTCAATTTCCAGTTCAGCGAAGCCGTAAGTTTCACGGCCAGTAATGTCACCCTAACCAACGGGGTGTTGAGCAACTTCACTGGCAGCGGCGGCAGCTACACCGCCACGTTCACCGCCACCAACTTCCAGAATTCGACAGGAACGGTGGCAGTGTCCAATGGCTATTTCGATACTCCTGGCAACCAGGGTGTTGCCAATTCGGCCAACATCGCCCTGACCGTGGGCGGCGGTTCTGACCCGAATGATGGGCCGTCTGGAGGCAGTAGTGTGATTGGCTCAGGCACATCTGGTGCGGACACCATCACTGGATCAACTGGTAACGACAACCTTAGCGGCCTCGACGGCGCTGACATTATCAGCGGCGGCGACGGCAACGACACCATCAGCGGCGGCAACGGCCCCGACATTATCAGGGGCGGCACCGGCAACGACGCTATCAGCGGAATCGGCGGCTTTGATCTGATCTACGGCGGGTCCGGCAATGATTCCCTCACTGGCAATAATGGTAATGACACCATCGTCGGCGGGTTCGGCAACGATTCCCTCGCTGGTAGCGGCGGCAACGACACCTTCCAGTTTCTCAGCATCTACGACCAGCAGGATGTGATCACCGACTTCGGCATCGATACCAACACCATCGTGTTCGATCTAACCGGTGCCAGCGCCTTCACGTCCTTGGGTAGCGCGGTACTGGGAACCACAACCTACAGCGGTGCAATTGCTGGCGGTTATCTCACCTACAGCGGTGGGGTACTCTCCTACGATGCCGATGGCTCTGCGGGATCAACCTTCAGTCCGTTGGCGATCGTCACGTTGACCGGAACTCTCACCCCCATCCTCTCCGACACCAACGTGCTGTTCCAGGCTCTCTAGCTCAAGCAGGCATTCCCCGTCTTATTTCTCCAGCCCCTGCTGGCCATTATTGCGGGGAATGTTCTTAACTTCAAAAGTGACAAATTTAGGCCTACTTTCCGCACTCTTAATGTTCCATTGATAATTTTTACTAATACATTGCTTACAACAGGATTATAGCTACAATGATTGATTTTTATCAAGGTGAAGAATTGTAATTGGTTTTCTCAGAAAAAATCAATTATTGAAAATAGTTCTTAATAGTAGTTTCTACAATGACAGTTTCTCGTCAAAACATCTTGGGGAATGTAAAAATATATAAAAATATATGAAGATGCGCGGAATGTCGGATAAATTACCGAGAGCAAACAGAAAATACAGGCATATATTATCAATTGTCAAAAAAATTATTGATAATCAAGGAGAAAGTATCTGGGTAGAATACTCAGCAGGTGAAGGGGCAACTTTTTATTTTACTTGGCATAAAAATCTTCCTAGTTAGCCGATAATTAATCGGGCAAAATTAAATACTAAATCCTGTTTAACAAGTAAGGTATAAGTGGGAAGAAGCGATTTGTGCTCCCCTTGTCCCTTCCGTCGGCAAACCCCAGCGTTTTTCCTCTCTTAACAAAACTCAACTTTGAGAAAATTGTCGGAAAAGAGATATTAGCTCAGAAAGCGATTATACTCAATGATCGAAGACTATTGGCCGGCGATCGATGAACCAAGACAACGAGATTAGTCATTTACTAGACCTCATGCCTGCTTCGGGACGGATGATGACGCGCATTGTCAGCAAACCCGAAAGCAGCAAGGTAATCGAAACTAATTTTCCCCTGCCCTGGCAAAGAGGAGTCAGACCGATTCCAATTAATTTTGACCTCTGGCGGCAATTATCAAGACCCCAACGGGATTTAGTCTTGTTAAGGGCCGTCTGTGTTTTAACGGCAGTAAAATGGTTTAAACCCGATCTCGATCGAGTAATTGCCCTAGCTGGTATGATCGGTTTAACCGTGGAAACCCTGCAAACCGATGCCGTCGGTATGGCAGTAGCAGGGGGTTTAACTGCCTTGGCAATTAACCGGATTTGGCGAGAAAAACGCAGCCCCCAACGGGAATTAGACGCGGATGAAGCAGCCCTAAAAGTGGCCGTTAGACGCGGTTACACGGAAACCGAGGCCGCTAAGGGTTTATTATCGGCTATTGAGACTATAGCTGAAATTGAGGGGCGATCGAGTCTCAATTTTAACGAGTTATTGCGCTGTCAAAATCTGAAAAAATTAGCCAATCTCTCCTTTGTTGGTGTTCCCGATCAGGTGAGACAATCTTAAGGTCAGTTGTTTTGGCTATCAGCTTTCTTTTTACCGATCGCTGATTACTGACGACTGATTGCTTAAATCCCTAACCTTAAAATAACTACTATAAAAATATTTTTTCCCCTTGCTCAATGGCTGCAATTGACTCTTTAGAAAAAGTCTTAAAATATCACTTTGGCTACGATCAATTTCGACCGAATCAACGCCAAATAATTGAGGCTGCTTTAAATAATCAGGATTTATTAGTAATTATGCCCACCGGAGGCGGTAAATCTCTCTGTTTTCAGCTACCTGCTTTAATCAAAAAAGGGGTGACGGTGGTGGTTTCTCCCCTAATTGCTTTAATGCAGGATCAAGTAACTGCTTTAGCTGATAATGGCATCGGGGCAACATTTCTCAATAGCACTTTAAACGCTAAACAAGTCAGAGACAGAGAATCTTTAATCTTGCAAGGAAAAATTAAACTGTTATATGTCGCCCCAGAAAGATTATTATCGCCTAGTTTTTTAGATTTTTTAGCTGTTATTGATAATTACCTCGGTTTAGCCTGTTTAGCGGTAGATGAAGCTCACTGTGTCTCCGATTGGGGTCATGATTTTCGCCCTGAATATCGACAAATTAAACAAGTTCGTCAACGCTTTCCCTCCGTGCCAATTCTGGCTTTAACTGCCACCGCCACTCAACAGGTGAGGGAAGATATTATCCAACAATTAGGACTACGAGATACTTCCATTCATGTTGCTAGTTTTAATCGTCCTAATCTTTATTATGAAGTTCAACCTAAAACCAGTAAATCTTATCAGCAATTGTATCAATATATTAAAGGACAAAAAGGAGCAGGAATAGTTTACTGTATCAGTCGCAAAACCGTCGATAAAGTTGCCGAACAGTTACAAAAAGATGGTATTGATGCCCTACCCTATCATGCGGGTATGGAGGATCGGGAAAGAAGCCAAAATCAAACCCGTTTTATTCGGGATGATGTGCAGATTATGGTGGCGACAATTGCCTTCGGTATGGGGATTAATAAACCCGATGTGCGCTTTGTCGTTCATTATGATTTACCCCGCAATTTAGAGGGATATTATCAAGAATCTGGCCGCGCCGGTAGGGACGGAGAACCGGCTAAATGTACCCTCTTTTTTAGCTTTGCCGATGCCAGAAAAATTGAGTATTTTATTAACCAAAAAACCGAGCAAAATGAACAACAGAAAGCTCGTCAACAATTGCGACAGGTGTTAGATTATGCTGAAGGGACTGAATGTAGAAGATCGAGCGTACTAGGTTACTTTGGAGAAAGTTTTGCGGGTAACTGTGGTAACTGTGATAACTGTCGGAATGGAACAAATAACCAGGATTGGACGATCGAAGCACAAAAATTTTTATCCTGTGTGGCCCGGACGGGACAGAAATTCGGTATGATGCACATAATCAACGTGCTGAGAGGAGGAAAAGGTGAAAGAATCACCCAATATCAACATCATTTATTATCCACTTATGGCATCGGTAAAGATAAAACTCTCGGGGAGTGGAAACGTTTAAGTCGTTCCCTTGTCCAGCAAAATCTACTGGTAGAAACAGAAGACAATTTTAGAATCTTGAAACTTAATCAACATAGTTGGGAAGTGATGCGGAAAGAACGTTCTGTGTTTATTGCCGTCCCCCAAAAAGCTAACGGTCCAATCTTGGGAGACGACAATCCCAATACGGTGGAAAGTGATTTATTATTCGAGCGCTTGCGGCAACTGCGGAAAAAAATTGCCGATAGTCAAGGGGTTCCTCCCTACGTTATTTTCCATGATTCTAGTCTGCGTTTGATGGCCCAATCAAAACCTCGAAGTTTAGGACAGTTTCGTCAAATTTCTGGAGTAGTACAAAGCAAAGTTCAACAGTATGGGGATATATTTATAGCGGCAATTAATGATTTTTGTCAGGATAGTCTTCCCTCTACTCAATTCCTCACTCTCCAATACTATCAAGATGGGTTGACTGTGGAAGAAATCGCTCGCAAAAGAAGCTTAAAAGTCTCAACCATCTATGAACATTTAGCTAAATTGCTGGAAGCAGGTTACGAAATTGATATTAATCAGTTAGTCTCTAAAAATAAACAGGAATATATTCGTTTAGCGATCAAAAAAGTGGGCGATCAATCCCTGAAAACTCTCAAAGAAAATCTGGGAGATAATTATAGTTATGAGGAAATTAAATTAGTTGTTGCTTGGCAAAGACGACTTTAAAAGCTATAGGAGAGGGGGAATTATGAATTATGAATTATAAATTATCAAGTGGGGAAGTGGGGAAGTGGGGAAGTGGGGAAGTGGGGAAGTGGGGAAGTGGGGAAGTAGGGGAGTTTTTTCAGTAAACAGTGAACTGATAACTGATAACTGATAACTGATAACTGATAACTGATCAGTGATCACTGATAACTGATCACTGATCACTGATCACTGATCACTGATAACTGAATTAAGCAACCCCTATTTAGGGGACAAGCGTTCTTGAATTTTATTAATCGCCCAGCTTAAAATCGCCCCTGCAATTAAAATACTAATAGCAGGATTGAATAAAGGCAGCCAAAGACGCTGAAAAAGTTTAAATCCTAGGGGAATTCCTGTGGATTCACCGATAACAGCCACGGCAAACCAGAGAAAACCCGCTATCACTAAAAACACATCAAATATTAAGATTCTATTCAACCACTTGACAAATTGCTCTTTCATTGCAGCAAAAACTTAGGTTATTTAACAGTTGATTTACGAAAAAGTATACCACTGTCACTTTAATCCCAAGCTCTCCAAAGCCAAGCTAGTCCGGCAGTAATGATTAAAACTTTAGTTAACCAATCTCCCCAGCGCACATATAAAGTTCTCGTATCCCGTCGATAAATTGTTTCGCTATGGATTTGATATCTATCCAAATCCGATAACCAAAGGTGATTACCGTGGGGATCGACAAAAGCAGAATAACCTGTATTGGTGGCCCGGGCCATCCATCGATCGGTTTCGATCGCTCGCATGGTATCCTGAGCATGGTGTTGAGCGGGCATGGCGTGGCTATAATGGGCGTTATTAGAAGCAGTAATAATAAATTCGCCGCCTCTAGCAGTTTGACGGCGAAAATGTTCGGAAAAAGCCGATTCATAACAAATGCCCACAATGATTTGACCGAAAGGGCTGTCAATAATTTGAGCGGGATCTCCCGGGATTAAGTGCGCTTGCAAGGGAGAAAGGCGATCAACAATTCCGCCCAAAATTTCCTGAAAAGGAACGTATTCGCCTAAAGGCACGAGAATTACTTTATCATACCGACTAATCACCCGTCCCTCGCCATCAATGCTCAAGAGACTATTGCTATAACCCTTGTCCACCTTGCCAAATGCACCCAACCAGATCGGCGTTTTTTTGGCTAAAATTGCCGAATAAATCGAGCTATTATTGACTAAGTTCTCCCAATAGTAGGGTAAGGCGGTTTCAGGAGTTAAGACGGCATCTACTCCTCGATCGGCGAGAATTTGATAACCAGAGGTGTAACCTTCGAGTGCCTTTTGAAATCCTAGGGGTGAAAGTTTGATCGTGTTGGGAATATTGCCCTGAATTACGCCAATTTTTATCCCTAAATCCCTTGACTTTTCGAGCGGTTTATGGTAAACATTCCATCCCCAGAGATGCAGACTCAAACAAATGAGGAGGGGTAAAGAGAGAAAAGCGAGATTTTGCCGCGATTGACGGATTAGGAGCAAGCTTTCGGCGATTAAACCGTTAATTGCCACAATTGCCGCCGTTACCGTCGTAAAACCCGATAATTTGCCCAATTGCAGAATCAATAAATTATGGGGACTTTGACTATAAGCAAGGGTAGTCCACCAGAGGGGGGATTGACTCCAGAGAGATTCTAACCCACACCAGAGAGCAGTACCGATGAAAACCCGTAGGAGAGCATCCCTAAAAGATGACTGATTAACACTTTTGTTGACATAAAACATAACTAACGTCCAAGTTAGCACGATCGCCGTTCCCCAAAAAGTGATAAACAACCAACAAAACAGGGCAATTAACAAACTAGCTAACCAGGGGACACCCATCCACGTCATCGGGTGAATTCCCGTGATCCAGAATAAAGCCAGACCATGGTAGGCAAAACCCCAGCCAAAACCGTATAAAAGCTGTTTTTTTAGGGATTTTTCCCCTAATCTCACAATAATCCACAGGGGGACTAGAGAAATCCAAGCGAGTAACCACCAAGAAACTGGCGCTACTGTTAACCCCATCCCCACACCGGCCAAAATTGCCCAGAGAAAACGCACCATCTTTCACTCCAGTCAGGTTAAACTCCTCTGACCTACTAGATCTCAGAGTAGCTAGAGGGAAGACAAAAAACAAGAGAGACACAGAAGTTTTGCCTACATCTACAATAGATCAGTTGGCGAGTAAAAAAGCCCTTCCTTGAGATGCTATGGCAAGCTATAGACTCAGACAAGCAGGGAGATAAGGAATGTCACCCTCACCCTGAAAGCCTAAACTCGGACTGAATAAATGATTGAATACATGGATAATTTTAACCCCAAATTGACTACTCTGGCTCTTGTCTTGAATGTTGAGGAAAATCTCGAAGATATTTTTCGGAAAATAGCTAGTATGAGCGCTCATCAATTGCGAGCGCGGCACTGTTCAATTATGTTAAGCTCTCCAGAGGAATTAAAAGGGGAAATTACCGATTATCTAGAAGTTTTTGCCCATTACGATGAGCTATCACCTTTAGCCGAACAAGAAATAATTAAACTTGATCAAGGTATTGCCAGCACTGTAGCGACTACAGGAAAACCTTTACTAATTAAGGATATCACTCGATCGCCATTTGCCAGCGCAGCCCGTTATGCCAAAAGATCAAATAATAATAGTTTTATCTCCGTACCGATTATCCTAAACGAGCAGGTAATTGGAGTAATTAATCTCAGTTTTCCCCTAGACAAAAAACATTTTGAACCATTAGATTTAGAAATCTTGCAGTTATTCGCTCAACAGGCTGCCCAATCCCTGCAAATTTTTCATTTGCAAGGGATGTTAAAATCTCGTTTTGTGGCTATGGCAGTGACTAGAGAAATAGCAGAAATTCAGTCCGAACATTCGATCGCTGTCCATCCCTATCCCCCGAAATTAGCCAAAATTGTCGCGAAGGCTTTTTTTAAAGAATTAACTCAGGCCGGTTTTGGAACCCATCAAGTTATTGAGATTGCTAATGAGGTTTTGAATTTACTACAAAAGACTCTCAATAAACATAAAAATCGTCTGGAAGGAAAAGATTGAGCTATAGTCATGGGTTAAAATAGACTCACTTGCCACTCCCGTGCAGCGCCAAGTAGTAATTGAGATAGTTAACAGCTTAATTGACCGGTGTTTACTGATTACCGCTGCCATCCTGCCGTCCTAATTCATAGACACCGGAGGCAACACAGGCGAGAATACCGACACTAATCGGCCAACTTTTTCCTAAACTAATCTCGATTAACCAATCGGAGAAACCGCCGAGAATGAGAAAGGGAATAATACTAAAGATAGAGGCATAAAAAGCATTTTGGGATTCCCTGGCGACGCGAGTTTTTTCAAACTCCTCTAGGGAAGTGTAGAGGAAACGCTCGGCAAAATTAAACCAGCGATAGAAAATTTCTATAAACCAATTTCGCACCCCAGCTAACCCCAAATATAATGCTAAAGACCAGAGACAGCTACCGGCAATAAAGGCCGGGGAAATATTGATAGTGAAGGGCAGAAAGTCGATTACCATAAATGAGAGCCACAGAAGTGGTAAATTTGAGCGAACGGCTTGATCGATCTTAACAAGTCTTGACCCCTGCACCAAAGAGATGAAAATTCTTCAGATTGTTCCTTCGATTTCCCTTGTTTACGGGGGCCCCAGTCAAATGGTACTCGGTTTGTCAGCGGCCTTGGCCCAACTGGGCCAAGAGGTGACTATTATTACCACCGATTCCAATGGTGACACGGGACAAGCACCCCTAGATGTGCCTTTGGGGGTCCCTGTTAGTCAAAATGGCTATCAAATCTATTATTTTCCCTGTTCTCCCTTTCGGCGCTATAAATTTTCCCTTGATCTGTTTACTTGGTTGGCTAATAGGGCAAAAGATTACGATATCGCTCATATTCACGCTTTATTCTCCCCAGTGAGCAGTATATCGGCTTTTATCGCTCGTTATCGTCAACTGCCCTATATTCTCCGTCCCCTAGGCACCCTCGATCCGGCAGATTTGCAAAAAAAACGGCAACTTAAACAAATATATGCCAATTTTCTGGAAAAACCCAATTTAGCGGCGGCGGCGGCAGTTCATTTTACCAGTCAGCAGGAGTGTCAAACTGCCGAAAGATTTAATATAAAAACTAAGGATATTGTCATCCCCCTAGGGGTAGATTTTTTTAACCCACAAGCTTTATCGGTGGGTTTTGATCTTCCCCAAAATAAACCGATCATCCTCTATATGTCCCGTCTTGACCCGAAAAAAGGTCTAGATCTACTGCTGCCTAGTTTAGAAAGGTTGTTAGAAAAGGGACTAGATTTTCATTTTGTCCTAGCAGGAGGTAATCCCCAGGATCGAGACTACGAAAATCGGATTAAAAATCAGATCGAGCGGTCAATATTGGGCAAAAATACGACAATTACCGGATTTGTCACCGGAGAAGTCAAAAATAGCCTCCTCGCTAGGGCCGATTTATTTGTTTTACCTTCCTACTATGAAAATTTTGGCATCGCAGTCGCAGAAGCTATGGCTGCTGGAATTCCTGTGGTGATCTCGGACCAGGTGGATCTGCATCCTGCGGTGGCAGCAGCGGCCGCAGGATGGGTGACAGCTTGTCAGCTTGAGGATTTAACTAATACTTTGGCAACGGCTATCACTAATCCTGAAATTCGCCAACAAAGGGGGAAAAATGCCAAGGATTTAGTCTTCAATCAATATAGTTGGTCGGCGATCGCTGACCAACTGTTAACCGTCTATCAAAATCTCGTCTGCAATATCGATCGTCCCCTACTCGATCGAAGTCACAGACGGATTAAAATTTAAGCCATCAGGATAACCAGCACTAAAAATGCCAGTAGGGTTAAACCTGATTGCAGAAAGACGGGAAGCGCAAAAGAATTCATAACAGTGGCTCACTTTCTAGGGACGGCTCTATTTCCAATATACGCTTTCATCTCCGCTAATTCCCCATATTTCCGTCCCCAATGTCATCATCTCATCATTTAAGTAGGTAGGCGTTAAAAATTATCAGACACCACCCTTATCAAGGGGGGACTATAGGGTAGGGTTGATTCATGAATCAACCCTACTATGAATCAACCCTAGTACTAAGGGGGATCGAACCTAAAATCCATTTTTAATTTAATTATAACCAGCTACTTATTCATCCCATAGGAGAATTTGAGGTAAATTGTACTGCATTTAAAAGCATTTTAATACAAATGTACGGAACTTGGTCACTCCCCACCCCGTTAACTTAAGTTTCAGCGTCGTGATTATAATTAGGGAATGATAGAAATTCTTAGACAATAGGATCACATCAGTGTTGATAAATCATCTTTTCTTCGGCGCTTTCCTACCCCTTGATACTCTCCTGTCCACCCAGGGGATTATGGTTATGCTTCTGGCCGCTTATGCCTTAGCCATGTGGATGTTTCTAACTAGCGCCCCAAAAGTTCATACAATCATGGTGACAGATTTGGAGACAGCCCGACAATTTTATGAAGGACTTTTAAATTTACCCACGGCCGATGTTCCCCTCCATTACTATTACAATTATGAGCAGACGATGGGCAATAATATGATTGACCCATTTTATATGTCTAGTAATCCGGCTGTGACTACTGCCAACCCTTCTTTGGGAGATCAACCCCAGGGTTTATGGTATCAGTTAAAGAAAAATACCCAACTGCACATCGTTGCTGGGGCAACCACGGGTTATAAGGATCGTCATCGTCACGTTTGTTTTGATCACGATTGTTTAGAACAAATTCTGATGCGGGTGGAATCACGACGCTTAAAGTATAAAGTTCGTCGCAATAAACCTTTAAATTTTTTGGTCAAAGATAATGCTGATCGCGTGATTGAAATGGCCGAAGTCTCGAATTAGTTAACGGTAATTAGATTGGGGGCAACCATAACGGTAAATAACTAAACTATGAATGCTCAACTGCTCACAATCGTTGTAATTTCTTTAGGGGTAGGTATTGGTTTCGCCATTCTACTCCTAATTTTGGTCAAGTTGAGACGCTGCAACCAACAGGTAAATAGTATCGTCGATTATCACTCTCTCATCGGTTTAATTGGAGTTGTTCAAATCCCCTTCGATAAAAATAGCAAGGGGAAAGTGCGAGTTAATGTCGGGGATAGTCTGATCGATATAGTGGCCATAACAGAAGGGGAAGAACAATTTAATGTCGGTGATCAAGCATTTATCCTCAATTGCCAAGACAATAAAGTTTTAGTCATTGCGGAAAAGTATATTAGAGGCGATTTTTAATTTCTTCTAGACCAAAGGGTAACTAACTATGAATAGTCAAAATAATTCCTATCTCATCCAAATCAATCCCAATCAATACGACAACAATAATAACAACAGTGCTGGCAATTTATTATTGAATAGTGTTCCCATTGCTTTATTGATATTTCTGGGGATTAGTGCGATTTGGTTTGTCAATGCTTTTTTGTGTATTTGTAAACCCAATGAAGTAGTCATCCTGAGTGGGATGAAACGCAAATCAAAAGATAGACAGGATGTGGGTTATCGAGTGATATCGGGGGGTCGGGCGATTCGTATTCCAATTTTAGAAACCGTTAAACGCATGGATGTCACCACAACCCCGATCAGAATTGAGATTAAAAATGCCTATTCTAAGGGAAATATTCCCCTGAATATAGTGGCAATTGCTAACGTGAAAGTTAGTTCTAAACCTGAAATAGTCGGCAATGCGATCGAACGTTTTTTAGATCGAGATCGAGAAGAAATTATTCGCGTAGCTAAAGAAACTTTAGAAGGAAACTTGCGGGGTGTAGTCGCAACAATGACCCCCGAACAAGTGAATGAAGATCGCCTAAAATTTGCCGAAAGTATTACCAGTAACGTCAGTCAAGACCTGTTTAAACTCGGTTTAGAAATTGATACTCTCAAAATTCAAAATGTTGCCGATGACGTGGATTATCTTAACTCCCTCGGACGGGAAAGAATCGCTTTAGTCATGCGTGATGCTGAAATTGCGGAATCAAATGCACTCAATGAAGCTGAACAAATAGTCGCGGAATGTGAGGAACAGGCAACCGTAGCTAAAACCAGCGATCAAATTATCATTTTAGAGCAAGAAAACGAATTGAGAAAGTTAAAGGCAAAACTGGAACAACAGGCCAAATCAGAAGAAGAAATAACTATCGCCGCCGCTAAGGAAAAACGTGCTATAGTTGAGGAAAAATTGCAACAGGTCAGGGCAGAATTAGAAAAATTACGTCTGCAAGCAGATGAAGTTTTACCCGCAGAAGCGCAGCAGGAAGCCGAAACTTTCCGCGCTAGAGGACAAGCGGCAATTTTTGAAGAAAATGCTAAAGCTGAAGCCTTGGTTAACGAATTATTCGCAGAAGTCTGGCAAAACACCGGCAGCGAAGCATCAGCAATTTTCTTGATTCAACAGTTAGAAACTATCCTAGAAGAAGCGATCAAAATCCCTAAACGCCTACACCTCGATCGAGTTAATATCGTTGATAATGGTGATGGTAAATCCCTCGCTACCCTGATTAAAGTCTATCCCGAAATCGTCAATCAATTCCTCGCCAGTGTCCATCAAACCCTCGGTATTGATGTAGTGGGAACTCTCACCAATAAAATTGAAAAATAGTCGTACAGTTAAGTCTGTTCGCTCTGCCAGTCATCACCGCCGCAGAGAGGCTGGGGACTGATGCGGGTTCGTTCAAATCAACTAAAACCCTTGTGTTGGGTGATGGCGGTGGCATCCCTAACCGTTGTATGATAGAACAATGCGAAGACTCACAATAACTCGACCCGACGACTGGCACCTTCATCTCCGCGATGGTGCGGCAATGAAAGCGGTTCTCCCCCATACGGTGCGTCAGTTTGCCCGTGCCATTATCATGCCGAATTTAAAGCCCCCAGTGCGCTCAGTGGCAGATGCTGCCTCCTATCGCGAGCGCATTCTGGCAGCAGTTCCAGAGGGTCAACAGTTCGAGCCATTGATGACCCTCTATCTCACCGATAATACCAGTCCCGAAGAAATCATGGCGGCGAAAGCCTCTCAGTTTGTCAAAGCGGTGAAATACTACCCGGCCGGTGCAACAACTAATTCCGACTTGGGGGTGACAGACCTGCGTAAGTGCGATCGCGTTTTGGCAGCGATGGAGCAGCTGGATATGCCGCTACTACTGCACGGAGAAGTTACCGATGGAGATATTGATGTGTTCGATCGAGAGAAAGTGTTCATTGAGAGGCACTTAATCCCACTGATAACGAGATTTCCCAAACTGCGGGTGGTGTTTGAACACATTACCACTGCCGATGCGGTCCAGTTTGTTCTCTCTGCTAACAACAATGTCGCCGCCACAATTACGCCCCAACATTTATTATTTAGCCGAAACATTCTCTTTACCGGTGGCATTCGTCCTCATTTTTATTGCCTGCCGATTTTGAAACGAGAGGAGCATCGTTTGGCACTTTTGCAAGCGGCAACATCGGGGAATGCCAAGTTTTTTCTAGGGACCGATAGCGCACCCCATTCTCGCTACAGCAAAGAAAGTTTCTGTGGCTGCGCGGGTTGTTATTCGGCTCTGCACGCCCTAGAGTTGTACGCAGAAGCCTTTGAGAGCGTTGATGCGATCGAGCAACTGGAAGGGTTCGCCAGCTTTCACGGTCCAGATTTTTATCAACTCCCCCGGAATACCGAACAAATCACCTTAACCAAAACCCCTTGGCGTATTCCCGATGAATTGCCCTTTCCCGAATCCGGACTGGTGCCGTTACGAGCAGGTGAAGAGATAACCTGGCAATTAGGGGAATAAAAACCGCGAGTCTTGGTAGTTGCGGTCAAGAATTGACGATTAGTTATTTCCCATGACAATGAGGAGGATCGATAACATTGGCAAAAATTGCCCAAAACACGCTCTCCAATATTTAGGGTTTGCGGCAAAAAGTTTTTCCTGGGGACAGGGTGTGGGGAAGCTGTCTCATCACCCTATCACCCCAAAACCCTATCACCTTATTTCCTGCCGACCGACGACCTTAAGGGACTTGCGCTTTGATAATGTACCTTTTGGGCGATCGCAGTTCGCCCCTACATTGTGGACAAAATCCGTTACTGTAGGGGCGCAAAGCTTGCGCCCTGGGACTTGCGTTTTGATAATGCACCTTTTGTGCGATCGCAGTTCGCTCCTACATTGTGAACAAAATCCGTTACTGTAGGGGCGCAAAGCTTGCGCCCTCCGATCGATCAGGTTTGCTGATCACCCTAAGTAGGGCGAGAGCCTTCGAGAACCCCCACAGCTAAGGGACTTGCGCTTTGATAATGTGCCATCTAGCTGGTCTGGTTCTTCTACAGAGTGATTTTCAAAGCTGGGATATTATTCCCACGCAAGTCCCTTATGGCTTTTTGTCAACGGGGAAGTCCAGTTATTTGACCTAATAGGTAAGGTCAGTTCCAATCTTCAAGAGTAAACGAGGACGTGAATATCAGAAAGGTTTCCAACTAATCCTATTTGACCTAATACCAAATTTCTAAATCCATGACAGACATCCACGCTCGAATGCTTGCCCAGCCTGCATTCGTTGTGACGCGAATAAAGAAAAATGGTATAATAGGTAAGGCCTTGATGTAGAAGGTAATTTTCTGATTATCACCGATAGTTGTTTCCAACTAATCCTATTTGACCTAATAGGTAAGGGTTAAAGGCCTATGGTTTGCTTTCATGGTTAGCAACATGGTGTGTTTCCAACTAATCCTATTTGACCTAATAGGTAAGGGACCTTTTTAAGGCTTACATTAAGCATCCATCTTCTCAGTTTCCAACTAATCCTATTTGACCTAATAGGTAAGGCATTCTTTTGACGGGCCTTCCAGTCTTTTTTTTCTAAAGGGGAGGTTTCCAACTAATCCTATTTGACCTAATAGGTAAGGCCCTGAAGCACTTGTTCTTTCACAGCACTACCGCTGTGAGAAACAAGAAGTTTCCAACTAATCCTATTTGACCTAATAGGTAAGGGATAAGGTTTTCTTTTTCAATAATCGCGAACAGGACTTTCGTTTCCAACTAATCCTATTTGACCTAATAGGTAAGGATTATAACGAACCTGATCGTAAGGTGGTAATAACCCCTTACGTTTCCAACTAATCCTATTTGACCTAATAGGTAAGGTTTCGAAACAATTCAATGCACAAACACCCTAGCTGTACAAGGGTTTCCAACTAATCCTATTTGACCTAATAGGTAAGGCGCATCCTCCCGAAAAAGGGATGGTGCGTTTTCGTTTTGTTTCCAACTAATCCTATTTGACCTAATAGGTAAGGTTTTTTTCACAGCTGACGAAGAAAAAGTGTCAGTCATTACGTTTCCAACTAATCCTATTTGACCTAATAGGTAAGGCGTGTCTCTTAAAAAGTCCGAAAGGCGACCTGTATATGTACGTTTCCAACTAATCCTATTTGACCTAATAGGTAAGGACGAGTACTTGACAGCCTCATGTGTACTAAAAAGCCCTAACGTTTCCAACTAATCCTATTTGACCTAATAGGTAAGGAGTACCCCTTGGAAAGCCTTATCGAGAGGGGAAGACAGATACCCAAATCGACGCACCTGCAATCCATAGGGTAAAAAGGTGGTAGTGGGGGGGTAAAAGTCCCGATACCAAAGGGTAGAACCCTGACGGGGAGAGCAATCGACACACCTCAACC